>JAEEGK010017650.1_pt1 | contig 15528 bp, 13 predicted proteins | sample 8958771 | NCBI WGS metagenome assembly JAEEGK01 (sample SAMN16246547, study PRJNA631951) | gut metagenome | biome: gut microbiome; feature: rumen; material: SC-attached | host: Bos | place: Iran: Karaj | collected 2018-10
TATTATTATTATTATTATTATTATTATTATTATTATTATTATTATTATTATTATTATTATTATTATTATTATTATTATTATTATTATTGTTATTATGTTCTTTTTCATTAATTTCTTTTATAACATTTTTTTTATCATTTTTTTTTTTTCTTATAGGATTAAAAAATTGTTTATATACAGGAGTTAATTTTCTTGCAGGATTACTTATTTTTTTTTCTTTTAAATCATTATTTGAATATCCCTTTTTATTATTTTGAGAAAAATCCATTTTTACTTTACCAGATTTGCTTCTTGTTGGAGAAGAAGTATATAATAAATCACTTTCATTTAAATCTTTCTTTTGCTCATTTGAACTTAATTTTCTCTTATTTAATAACATCGAAGATTTTTTTTTTGTGGGAAAATTTTTCAATTCAAAATTTACTTTTGTTTTATTTTGATTTTCTTTTTTTTCATTTTGTTCAGAGTTAATTGAATTTTTATTTAAAACATTATTATTATCTTTTTCTAATTTATGTTTATTCTTTATTGGACTTGTTAAAATTGATTTTTTCTTTTTTTTTTCTTCTATAGAAGAATTAATATTATTAGAATTAATTCTTTTTCTTTTTTCTTCATCACTTACACTTATTGAATTTTTACTTGAAGATTTATTAGTTTTTTTTGATTTATTATACTTAAGATAATTAGATTCATTTTCAAAATCAATTTCATGTGAAGTTAACTTTTTAACTAATTTTTTAACTTTCTTTTTTTTTTCATATTCTTCTTCATCTTCACTAATATTTAAACTTTTCCCATTTTTAAAATTATAATCTAAATCAACATTTTTTAAATCATCAGAATTAATAGATTCATTGTTATTAAAATCTAATTTATGAACAAGTTTACTAATTTCTTTTTTTCTAACTTGTAAATTTTTTCTAAATCTAATATCTTTAATAAATTCAACCATATTTCCAAATCTTTGTTTAACTTTATCAAATTCGATTTTTCCTTCTTTATATTTATTAATAGCTTCAGCAGCATCCATTTTATATATTAATAAATGATCTCCTAATTTTTTATCGATTTCTTTTTTTATATTTAAAATTTTTTGCCATTCAATTTCCATTTCTTCACTTCTTTTTTCTAATTTTTGTGCTTCTTTAATATTATTTATTCTAACTTCCATAATTTTTTCATTAATAATTGAATCCTCTAATTTAAATTCGGTTTCAACATTTTTACATTTATTATCACAATACATATTACTTCTTTGTTCTGCAGAATTAATAATAGTAATAATTTCTTTAACAATATTATCAGTTTTAGTTTTTAATTCTTTTAAATCTTTTCTTATTTGTTCTTTTGCTGTATTTAAAGAAGTAACATTTTGAATATTAAAATAAATATAATCTCCTAAAGTTTTATATTGAGCTTGAGGACCTATAAATCCAGGAACTGTTAAATTATCTATTATTATTTTATCATATTTAAATTTCGATTCTTTTAATTCTTCCATTAAATTATTTATCCTTATATCATGTGTTATTATTTGAGATTCTGACTTCTTTTTAAATATATCTATTTCATTAAATTTATCAAGTTTTACATTTATTGTTGCTATTGAATCTGTAAAACTTTTATTTATTCCATCTAAACTTATAAATTTGGTTCGAATTTTTTCTAAATTATTTTCTTTCTCTTTCTTTTCTTCTTCAAATTTATTATATATTTCATTTTTTAATTCCTTTAATTTTATTAATAAATCATTTTGAATTTTTGCTATATCAAATAATGAAATATTATTATCTAGTATATTATTTTCTAATGTTTCTTGTTTTTCATTTTCTTCTTTAGACATATTCTGTTTTAATTTTTTTTAAATTAAAAAATATATTCAAAAATAAATGAAAGCAAATTTAGCTTATAATTTGTCAAGAATTTTATATGGTCTTTTTTTGATATGGTATGGAATAAATATGATAGAACCACATTATAGAAATATTAATAAAGGTTTTATAGAAAGAACTTTTAATAATTTTAAAAATTCAACAATATATAATATAATAGCAAATAATACAGAAAATTATGATGCAAATATAACAAAATTAAATAATGCAGCTAATAATATATGTTTATTAATGTCTTATTTATTAATTTTAGGAGGTTATTTTTGTATGTGTGGTTATTCTGCTTCTATTCATTTTATTATGTGTGGATTATTAATTGATTTATTTTTAATTCATAATATATATTATTTTAGAGATGAACAAGTTAAAGTTAATACTTTAAGAGTTTTAGCTTTAATTGGAGGAACTTATTTTGTTGTTTAATTACATGTTATTTTTACTTAAATTAATGTTATATGATTTAATTTAATTTTTTAAAATTTAATTAAAAGAAGATTTATTTTACTGAATGAAAATTTTATTTTTTAATTAATATATTTAAATATTTTGTTTTAAAAAAAATGAAATATTAAAAGAGCAATATTATTAAAGGGAAAATTCCTCATAATTGGAAAATCATTATATATTTGATATTAAATGTAATGAAGATCAAAAAGAATATATAAATTTTTAATAAAAAATGAAGAAAAAATCTTAAATTCTTTAATAAAAGAATAACTAAATTAAATTAACAATGAATTTTTGAAAAGTTTTTTTATATTTGAAATTATTTAATTAAAAGAAAAAATATGGTTTTATTTAAATTTTGAAATTGAAAAAAAATATGAATTAATGTTAAGTAATGTATTTAAATTAATTTATATTAATAATTCAGTACCTCCTTTAAATCACATTTTTTATATAATATTAATTTGTAGTTTAAAAATAAATAATTTTTTATTACAATTATTTGTTATCGAACTAGGTTTAAATTTAAAAAAATTTAAATTTATTCAATCTTAAAATTTCACTTCTTTATTTTCTGATTTTTTGAAAATAGTGTTTTTAAAAAATGTTTATTAATAAAAAGCCTTTAATAAAATATATTTTATTTTCTTTTTTTGTAAAGTATTTATTGAATTCTGTCTTTAATGTATTTTTTTTGTATATAAGAAAAACTATTTTTTAAATTATTTTAAAAAATGAAAAAAATACAAAAAGTTAAAGTAGATTTTAAACTCTTACTCCAATTTTTTATGAAATTGAATCAAAGAACAAATAAAGACTCTCATTTATTATTTCACATAAAAAAAATATTAATTTCAATTCAAAACTTTTATATAATTTCACTGAGAAGAATTTCAAATGAAAATAAAATAAGTGAAAAATTTAATAAATTATTTAGAAACTTATTTAATAAGTTTTGTCGAAAAATTTTTACTTGTAAAATAGTTAAAAGACTTTATTATGGAAAAGAAAAAAATATATATAAGATTTATTTTAAAAAAAAATTTCCTATTATATATATATTGAAAAATTTGGAAAACATTTTTAATGCTTTAATTATTTTTTCAAAAGAATATAAACCTTTGATGAAAACCTTTTGTTTTCCTATTATACAGGATTATAAAGTTCAAAAAAATTTTCAAAATTTTTTCCAAATTTCTCAAAAAATTTTTATATAGATTGAATAAAATAGATTTATTTTAATCAAGAAATAATAGAATAATCCTATATTTAATATAACCATTAATTAATTATATATTTAAAATCACCAATATGAGATAAATTTTTTTTATTTTTAAATTTATTTATAAATAAAAAAATGAAAAAATTAAAACTAGTTTTTACATTATAATACATTAGAAATTAAATATATAAAACAATTTATAAAAATTAAATATTGAATCATTAATTATTTCATTTTAAATAATTAAATTTAATTAATGTCTACTTACTATATTAAAATATCAATAATGTTGAAATTGTTTATTTTCATATAATTAAAATAATAATAAATTTCCCAAAAAATTTTCTTTCTAACATTAATATCATAATTAATATTTCTTATCAATAAATGAATTTAAAATTCATATTTATATTTTTCAAGATAATATATTCTCAAACTCCTTTAAAAATTGGTTTAAAGAATAAAATAATAACATATAATGATAATTGCAAAATATTTCAAATAAAAACAAATTACAAATATATATCATTAGAAATATCAAATTTTACAAATATAAAATATATTCAAATAACAGATAAAATAATTCCTAATTCATGTGAGCCTGAAAATTGTTTAAATGATTCAATATTATGTACAAGTAAAATATAAAAAATAAATAAATTAAATTAGAAGAAGAAGTAACAAAAGATTCAATAACAAAATTTGAAACAAAATTATATTCTAATGAATTATATTTATCCTTAAAGAAAGAAAGAAAGAATTTAAATTCATCATTTACAATTTCAATATTAATAATAAAAGAAGAAAATAAAGAAGAAAGTCAATATAATAATCAAAATTCATTTACATTTTGTGGTTCAGCAAGTTTAAAAGATTGTAGATATTGTAGAGTTGAATCATGTTCAATTGTTCAATGTGGTAATGAAATAATAAATGAAACAGTAAGAGAAGATCAATTTGTATATTTAAATTATAATTTTTTTAGAATTCAATTGTTGATATGTGTCTTCCTTATACGGTCAGTGATAAAGTCAAAAAAACAATGTGTAATAATTTCAATAATGTTAATACTTATAGATCTTTTGATGAATGTATTTTTGAAAATAATGATAAAAATACTAGTTTACAAACTTTAATCTTCTCTATTGTTATTTTTATTGTTGGATCTATTTCTACTTTAATTATTTATTATAATGTTTCAGTAAGAATTTTTATTATTTATTTTTTTTCACAGATTATGAAAACTGGAGAACCACCTTTTAATTTACCTGAAAATTTCCCTGAATTTTTAATTCCAGCGAAAATAAATTTAAAATTAGAAAATGAAGATAAAGAAAATAGATTAAATTCAACATATTTAGATAATGCAACACCAAAATAAAAAAAATTAAATTAATTATTTACATTGAAATTAATAATATATATTATTTTAAAAAAATAAAGTTATTTTCATTAAGCCCATAAAAAATAAATTGAATTATAATATCAAAATAAAAAATAAAAAAAATAAATAATAATAAAAAATAAATTAAAACTTAACACCATATATCAAAAAATAATAAATTAAATTAATTAATAATCATATAACTTAAAAAAATAAAAAAAATGTTCCGTAACACTTTCCAATCAGGATTTCTTTCCATCCTATATGCCATAGGTTCAAAGCCATTACAAATATGGCGTCGTAACATAAACAACGGATACGTAAAGCGTATAACAGATTTTGAAATGCAATCATCAGTGATAGAAATATGTGGAGCTAACGTATCAACATGTTTTTTGACATGCCCAATAAGTCCAAAACAAACTTTAGGAATAAAAATGCCATTTTTAGTACTTTTGATAAAATATTTGAAAAAATATTTTACCTTTGAAGTCCAAGTAATAGATGACAAAAATGTAAAACGTCGTTTCCGTGCATCGAATTACCAAAGTAACACAAGAGTAAAGCCATTCATATGTACAATACCAATGAAATTAGATGAAGGTTGGAATCAAATTCACTTTAATTTAACCGACTTTACCAGAAGAGCATATGGAACAAATTATTTAGAAACTTTAAGAGTTCAAATCCATGCTAATTGCAGAATAAGAAGAATTTACTTTACTGATCAGTTACTTTCTAGTAAAAGTATTCCTGCTGAATATCGTGCATTTAATAATGCTAATGAAGATAATATGGATGAACAATATCAAATGCAACAACAATATCAAATGCAACAACAAATGCAAGGACAAGGTGAAGAAATGATGCAAGGACAAGGAGAAGATATGATGATGCAAGGACAAGGTGAAGAAATGATGCAAGGACAAGGAGAAGAAATGGAAATGCAACATGAAGAAAGACATGAAGAAGTTATTGGAGGAGTTGACAAAGCCGATGATGAAGAAGAAAATGTACTTATGGAAGGAGGAGGTGTTATGATTGATGAAGAAAATGCTGAAGAGTAAAATTTTGAAATTTAGTTTTTTTTTGATTCAAAATTTTTAAATTTAAACAAAATATTTTTTTTATTATTTTTAGATTTTTTTTAATAAAATAATTTTAATTTTTTAGATATTCAAAAGATATTACATGAACATTTCGTTTTCGATTTTTCACTTTGTGATTTGCTAATTACTCTTTTTAAATTTTCATATTTCATTAAATGGGATTTATTACATAATTTACATTCTAAATAAATATAATCATCTTTGTTTTTATTAAAATTATATTGTTTTGCTTCTATTTCAGCACATTTTTTGCAACTTATATGATTTTGATCTTCTATTTTAATTTTTCCTTCTCCAGGTTCATTTTTAATTATAATAATACAATATTCATCTTTAAGTTCTTTTTTGCAAAAAAGACAATATTGTTTCCAAAAATGAGTTAATCTCCTATAAGCTTCTTCTTTATATTTTTTTGTTTCAGCTTCATTAAATCTTTTATCTATTGCTTTTTGAATAACTATTTCTTTACCACAATTACATTTACTTGGTTCATATGTCATCATAAATTTTTTTTCAGCATGTATTATTATATTTTCAATACATCTATAACAATATTTACAACCACAATCCATTATAATATAATTATTATTTTGGAATATTATTCCACATGTTAAACAAGAATTATTTACCATTTGAGAATTTATTGTTTCTGTATTTCCATATAAAAAACTAAATTCTGGTTGAGATAAAATTAAATTGTTTGTATCTGATTCTAGAGTTAAATTTATAGATCTTGTATAAAATTCTATATTTTCAAATCCATTTTTTATTAAATTTCCTAATCTATTTGATATTACTTTATCAGTATTTATTTTCAAACAACTTTGACATATTGGAAAATCAGGACATATTTTATCTAAAGATATTTCATTTGCTTCTTTTCCACATTCTTTACATTTTTTCATAAGAGAAATGATTTTAATTGAATCATCATCTATTTTATTACTAATATTTCTTTCTTTTATTCCTGGATTAATTGTTCCTGAATTATTAGTATTAAAAATATCTTTATCATTAATAAAATAAAACAATAAATGTAAATTATTATGAAAATAATCATGTGTATAAAATATTGAATAACTTCTTTTTATATAAAGTAAATCAATTGTAATTTCATTTTCAAAAATTATATTTTCATGAATTAATTGTTTATTTCCATAAGATTCATTAACATATAACATTAAATTTACTTTTAAAGCTAAAGGAGTTATTAAATAAATAAATAAATCTGGTTCAGATTGCATTATTAAAATTTTTTCATTAATATAATCAGTACATTTAAATATATTATTTTCATAAAAAATATTTGAAATTATGTTTTTAGAAATTAACTCATCGAATTGAAATAAAGTCTCATTTTCTTGAATAAAACTTGCTAATTTCATTTTCATATATTTTACCATTGTATTACAAAAATTATTATTTGAACAAAAACTTTTATTTAAAAAATTTATTGAACTTTTAATATCACAATTTTCAATATAAGTTATAATAATATCTAAAATAATAACAGCTTCATTTTTTTCAATTTTAATAAAAATAGATTCATCTATTTGATTAAATATTTCAAAAAGGATAATACTTAACTCGAATATTTTTTTATTTATAATATATTTTTCTAATAAACTAAACATAAAACATTTATAAAATGAATCACCATCATTTTTTCCTTTTCTAAAACATTCAATTTTTTCCGAAAAATCTCCCATTGAATATAATTTAAAACAAGGAGAAATATTATATAAATAAGTTTGAGTATATTCATCTGAAATATAATTTGCTTTTATTTTTGTTATTATTTCATTCTTCATTGATAGATTTGAATTTATTATCTTTTGAATTATTATTTTCACTTCTTTTAATAAACTCTCTTTTTCATATTCTTTTGGTTTTTTAAAGTTTTCAATATTTTCCAATTTTGAAAAAGGAAGATTTGAATACATTATATCATTCATAAAATTCTTTTTTCTTTCTATTAAGTTTTTAAATTTATATTCCTTATTTAATGAATAATTATGTGGTTTATCATATGATAATAACTTTTTAATATTTATTTCTTTCTTTTGTTTAAATTTTTTTATAGTAATATTATTATCATCGTTTCCAATTGAAAAACAAATATTATCCCTACCATCATTTATTTCATCATTATTCTGGGAGGAATTTTTTTTATATTCTGGAAAATTATTTGGATCTGTTGTTTCTCCTTCATTGTGATTAGTATTTGTACATAAATTTTCATTATTTTCTTCTTTAATTGAAGGCATATTATTTGTATTATCTTGAGTTGAAGTGAGATCTTTTTTATTTTTTGGTTTATCATCCGCCAATGGGTCTATTATTGATGAATTCTTTAATATTTTTTTTTCTACATATTTAAATTCAATAGGATAATGAATTTTTTTATTAGCTGTAATTTGATTGTCAACATCATTTTCTTTTGGTTTTTCTCTTGATGGTTCATAAAAACCAGGAGTTTCATTTTGAAAAAAATATGAATTAATTTTTTTATCCCCACCATCATCATTTTCATTATCACTTGACAATAGATTAAAACTTGAACGACGGATTTCATCTTGATTTATATTATCAAAATTTCTTTGTATTTTTCTTTTATTATTAATAGCCTCTTTGATTTCTTCTTTAACATCCGTTTTCAAACTTTCTGAATCTTTTAATTTATTTCCATCTGTTTTTGACATTTTTTTCTTTTGATTTTTTTATTAAAAAAAACTCAAAAATTTTTATTGATGTAAATAATATAAAAAATAATATAAAATCAATGAAAAATTCAAAAAAAAAAGATAGGTTGATAAAACTTCCGAATATAGAAAATCCAAAAAAATCGTTTTTAAAAAATATTTCAAAATATATATTAAAAAAAAACGATAAAACTCAAAATATTATAAAAGATATAACATCAAATAATAATAGTACCACATTAAACTTTCGTCCACAAACTTCATATTCAAAAAATAATATATTAAAAAACTCAACTCAAACAACAGAAAATGAATATAATAATACTACTCATCAAAATTTTCGTACTCCAACAGCAAAAATAAGAAATTATAGATCAATATTTATAAAACCACCAAGATTATTTTCTCCTATAAAAAGAGAAAAATATTCTTATAAAGGAAAATTATTACCTCCAATTCCAAAAAATTTATTAGATAGATTAAATTTATTAAGAACAATATTTACTTCAATTAATTTTTTAAATTTTATTCATCATGCTCCTTCAAAACAATTAAATAATATAGAAACAATTTCTAAATATTTATTTCAATATAATAATAATTATGTTGATTTAACTCATTATGCTTCTATTTTTTATTATGTTTGTACTCAAATGAATTATGATTATAAAGAAATAAATAAAGATCAAAAAGATTATGAAATAATATTTAAAAGTGGTTTATGTAATAATAATCAATTTTGTAAAATATTTGAATATATGTGTAAAGTAAATAATTTAAAATTTAAACATATAAAAGGATATTGTAAATTATTAGATAAACCATTTAAAAAAGACACAAATGTATTACAAATAAATCATTATTGGGTTGCAATATTTATTCAAGGTGAATGGTATTTTTGTGATCCTTTATTTGGAAGTGGTGGAATTGATAAAAATGAAGAATTAAAAGAAAAGAATTTTAATCCTTATTTTTTTATCACTCAACCTGAATTTTTAATTGAAACACATAGACCGATTGATGATGATTGGCAATTTTTACCTAAAATTATCACTACTAAACAATTTATTAATAAGAGATTTATTAATTTACATCAATTTTATAAAAATGTTTATGAATATGAAATTGAATTATTAACTCATACTTTTCCTATTATTCATTGTAATATGAATTTAGTTATAAAATTAAAATTAAAAAATATGCTAATTCAATGTTCTTTATTTCAAGGAAATTTAAAGACAAAAATTTCAGAAGTTAAATTTAATTATAACAATAAGAAAAATATTTATTCTTTAGAACCTACTTTTCCAAAAAAAGGAGAATATTATATATGTATATCATTTCATCCTTATGGCTCAAATAATATAGAATATAAACCTTTAATAAATTATAAAGTAATAGTAGATGATTCTCAAGAAAAATATTTAGAACAATTAAAAAAAGAAAGAAGATTAAAAAAAAAAAAAAAAAAATTTTTAGAAGAATTGAAATTAAATAGACCAAAAAGTGTAAGAATACCTTCAATGGGTCTTATATTAGAAAAAGAAGAAGCTTTTAAAAAAATTAAAAGTAAAATTTGTTTAGATAATTATTCTGCTCATTTAATTGAACCAAAAAATGGAAGTTCAAGTGTTAAAATTGGAGTTGAAACTAAATTTAAAATTAAATTAGATGATAATTCTATTGGTTGTTGTATATTAGATGGATATGATTTTATATATTTAAAAAAAAAAGATGAACATATTTGGGAAGGCAATGTTATTATTAAAAATGAAAATTTTACTATTTGCTCTTTAAAACCTAATAATGTTTTAACTGAAGTTTTTAAAATGAATGCTCATTATGCAACTAGTAAGTTATTAAGAATGAGTAATAATTTTAAAGGGAGAAGTAAAGATAAATTTTAATATTTTTTTTTGTATTAATATTATATTCTTTTTCTAAATTTTAATATAATATTAAAATTAAATTTTGAATGAAATTTAAAATAAATTTAATAAAATGGATATAAACAATAAATCATTATCAAATAAATCAAATGATAATTATATTCATATAATAAGAATTCCTTCATTAGAAGGGTCATATACTTTCGCTCGTAATAGATATGAGCCAGAAATATTAAATGAATATATTTTAAAAAATGATTTTGATAAAATAATAAACAAAGCAAGTCGTTTATATGGAGATTCAATATTAAAAAAAAGAGCAAATGATACATTTTACATAAAAAAAAGTTCAAATAAATTAACAATAATAAGTTTAATTTGTATATTTTTTTATGTGTTATTTTTTTATTTAACCCAAATAGGAAAAGGAGGTTTACCAATGTTTATATTTTCAGCAATATTTTGTATTGCAGGATTACTAATAAATTTATATCAAACATATTCAAGTTATTTTGTAAGAGAAAATAGACAATATATGACAGTTGAAGAAATTATAACAGAAGATTTAACTAAATATTTAGAAAATGTAAATAATAATTTACCTTTACAAAATACGAATGGAAGTACTTTAACTTTTTCTTATAATTCTGATGATAGAAGTATTGAATGTAAAATATATAAAAATAGAAATGGTAATGAATCTGAACAAGAAGATATTAGAAATATTTTTAGTAGTCAAAGTTCTAATACTGAATCTAATATAAATAGTGAAGAAAATTATCAAAAAAAAAATAAAAAAAATAATTCTGTTTCTGATAGAAGTAATACAGAAAGTAATAATGAATCAATATCAAGTAGTGTTTTATCAAATAAAAAAAAACAATAAATCTAAGTTTAAATATAAATATTTAATTAAATACATAATTTTAATAAAAATCATATTTATGTAAATTCATTATTTTTTTTTTCCCTCCAATTAAAATTTTTTTTTCTTTATTAATTAATTGTGTTTTCCTTGAAAAATCAGAAGAAAAAACTCCATTATATTTATATTTACAATTTCTAACAATATGTTTCGCAGAATAAATTCTTTTTTTATATATATTATTCTGATTTAATGATTTAGCTCTTTCCATTTCTTCTTTAAATTTTTTATGTTTTTCTTCATCTAAATAATGCATTTTTTGAATTGTTAATATTGGAAACATATAATCCATTACTCCCTTAACAAATAATACTTTATTTTTTAATATTCCTGCATTATTTCCAGAAAATAAATTTTTTTTTTTTTCAACATTTTTTTTATCATAATCAAAATACATATCTTCTATATTTTTTTTTACTATTTCTATAAATTTCTTATTTCCTTGTTTTTGCTCATCTAAATTCATAAACAATCTTAATCTTTTATTAAATTGTAATGTTAATGTTTCTATTGTTTTTTTCTCTGTTTTAGCAATTTTTTTCTTTTTTGATGTTTTTTTTTCTGGAGTTTTTAAATTTAATTTATTAAAAAAATTTTTAGTTGTTCTTTGTGATAAAATTGGTGAAAAAGAAGATAAATTTGTAGTTGTTTTAAAATAAATAGATTCTGAAATTGGGTAATTAAATGTTGATGCTGTAAATTTATTATCTGAATTTGTATTTATATTTTCTAATGAATAAAGTGATGATTTAAGATTTCTTAATCTAATTGCTGATTTTTTATTTTCAAAAAATATTGAAGTTTTTTGACAAGAATCAGGAGAGTTTAAACTGTCTAAAAATAATTTCTTCATTTTTTTTAAGTGAAAAATAATAATTTAGTCAATGTTATTTATTAAGAAATAAAATAAAAAAAATTAAATATCAATTATAATAGTTAATAATATATTAATAGTTTAATATTACAATTATTTATTATTCATATTATTATTCTCATTTTTTTCATCCTTATTATCATACATAAAATCTTCTATTTTTGGATTATTATAAAAAGAATAATCATTAAGATTTTTAACTTCTTTTTTAATTAAAAATTCAGAATAATTATCAGTTTTTTTATAAGGAAGAAAATATATTTTATTATCTCTTTTTTCAATTTTTTCTCTTAATTTAATTAATTTATTTTTTTCTTCTTCTCTTTGTTTCTTAGTGTTTTCTGTTTTTCTATGTCTATCAATGTTATTAATGATTCTTTTAATTTCATAAAATCTAATTTTATCTTTAAAATAAATATCCATAATATTAGTTAAATAGTCAATAACTATTTCTATTTGTGATAATTTATATAAAATTTCTTCTTCTTTAGTTTTTATTTTTCTTATTACTATAAATTCAGGAATAATTGCTTCATTAATTACTTTTGAACAGGTATTATATATTTTTAAAATATTCTCATATAAATTTAAATTAAATGATGATTTTTTGTATTTGTCAAAAATATTTTTTTTTGTTATTTTCTTTTTATTATTTTCATTTTGATTTTTTTTATTATTTTTTAGCATAATAAATTCTTTAAATAATATATCATATTTACTTTTTGAATATTTAAATCAAATTCTTTTTCTTTCAAAATTTTTAATTCAGATAAAATTTCTTTTTCTTTTTCTTTTTCAATTTCTTCTTTTTCTTTTTTAAGTTGAAAAATAGAATTTTTTAGATCATTATAATATTCAATAAATTTAATATTTTTATTTTCATATTTTTTAATAGTATCAATTAATTCATCAGGATTTGAAAAACATAATTGATATTTATAATTTCTTATTCTTTGTGCTTCTTTAAAAGAAATATTTTTATAAATATTAATATTAATTTCATTTTTTTGAGTGTTAGATTTATTTTCATAAAAAGAACCTGCTGTATTTTTTCTTATTGTTCTTCTTATTGAATTTTTCCTTATTTGTTTTGTTCTTTCGTAAATTTTTATATTTTCATCTTCTTTAAAATTATATGGATTATCAAATATTTTTTTTATATTTTCTTCTGTTTCTTCTATTATATATTTATAATAAATTGGTAATATTAATTTTTTTTCTTTTAATGATATTTGAAAAAAAATCCATCTTATTATCATATTTTTTTCGTGTTCGACTTTTAATATTTTTGTTTCTATAATTGATATTTCATTCTTAAGTTTTAATATTTCTTCTTCTAAATTAGTATTTAATGTTTTTTCTATTTCTTTTTGAATTTCTAATTCTTTTATCATTAAATTTAATAAGAAATTGATTATTAAATAAAGTATTTGCTTTTTCAATTGAATTAGATAAATTTTCAATTCCTTCTATTTTATTTCTATATTTTTCTTTTATACGAATTGCTCTTTCTTTTTTTATTCCAATAGTATAATTCATTAAAAGTATATCTCTTGTTTTATTAATATAATTAAGAATACATTCTTTTTTTAATCTTATTTGTTTTTTTTTCTTATCTATTAAATCTTCTTTAATTAACTGACTATTAATTATATCTTCATTATTATTATCTTCATCTTTATTTAAATAATTCAAATTATATTTTGTAAAATTATTCCTTTCAGAAAAAGTATTTAAATGAAAAGTATTTGATAAATTCATTTTATTTCTTAATGAATTTAAATTTCTTGAAATTTTTTTTTTTGATTTATTCTTTTTAATTGAAGTATTAAATGTACTTTGAGTTGTAATAAAAGGAAATTCTTTAAATGTTTTTGTGTAATTTGTAGTGTTCATTGTTGTTAGTGTGTTTAAATGTTCTGAATTTAATCTTTCTTTTTCTCTTTTATTAAATAATGTTATGTTTAAAAATTTCGATTTATTTATTCTTTTCCCTTTAGGTGTTGAATATCTTTTCATGATAATTACTTTTTATTTATAAAATTCAAAATTAATTATAATAATTTTTAATGATGCATTTCATTGGATTTTTTTTCTTTTATAAATAAAATAAAATTAAATAAATTTAATATATAAAAACCAAAAAAAATAAATTTTTTTTAATTAACAAATATACAAACTAATAAAAAAAAATGAATAAAAATAAATAATGGTTAAATTAGAAAAATAAATATAATTGATTACAAAAAACTAAATATATGAATAAAATAAATAAAAATAATTAATTTTATATTCCATTAACGATAAAATTAATAAATTTAAATTAATATAATTATTTAATTGCTTTAAATTCATATAATTTGGTTATTTTAGTTATGTAATATATATTTGAATGATATTGGTGCTAAATCTGGATTTCTTATTTTGAGTAATGGATGACCATGTTCTTCACCTTCTTTTTTTTCACAATTTTCACACATATTGAATTCTTTACATACGCCACATAAATATCTAATTCCTTGAATATTCATTTCACATATATTACATTTAATTTTAACTTCATCTTCTTTCTTTTCTTCTTTTTGGTCTTCATCTTCATCCATTTCGGGCATATTTTCATAATCATAATAATCTTCATCTATTATTTCATCATCTTCGTCTGGACTCACTTTTGTTTCTTCATTTTCTAATTTATATACTTGATATTTTTCATCTACTGTAGAATCTATTGTTAAATATTTATCTTCATCAGATAATTCTATTTTTAAAATTATAGATTCTATAATTGATTTTACTTTTTGGAATTGCTCTTCTTCAAATATATAATAATGTTCATCATTTTTGCAATAACTTATTAGACTATTATTTATTTCTGTATTACTTAATTCGTATAATTGTTTTATAGTCTGTTTTAAATCATATAAATTTGATGGACATTGTGATATTTGAATTTCATCGTAAAGACTAAAGGTTATCATTGATTCCATTTTTTAATTATATATTAAAAATATCTAATTCTTTTTTCATTCTATTTTTGTATAATTTCTAGTTTTTATTAATTTATAAAATTATATTTAGTAT
>JAEEGK010017651.1_pt1 | contig 15526 bp, 19 predicted proteins | sample 8958771 | NCBI WGS metagenome assembly JAEEGK01 (sample SAMN16246547, study PRJNA631951) | gut metagenome | biome: gut microbiome; feature: rumen; material: SC-attached | host: Bos | place: Iran: Karaj | collected 2018-10
TACAATCTCATTTAGAGTTTTAAGTACGTTAGAGTAGCTTGTATGGTTAGCAAATAGTGATACCTTTAGTTTGTTGATATCCATCATTTCAATAACTTTTTATAGCGTTTATAACTGCGCAGTATGGCGTTAACCCGTTTGCTGCAAACAGGATTATCAGCCAGATTGGTAAACGTAGCCAGAATAACAGCCAGTTTACGCTGAGTGCATTTTATACCATTTGGCAGAGTGGTTGCTTTTACCAAAAACTTATACACATCGCCTTTACTTATGAGCTTAAAATCAAACTCAACCCTAACTAGTTGGTTGGGGTCACTCTGACTATAAACCTCATTGATAGCTATAGCCAATTGATCGAGCGAAGCGCGCAATTTATGCATATCGCTGGGATACACAATCCCATAAAGAGAGTATTCCCTCTTTTCAATTTTGTTCATATCTGTTTTTAGTTTTGTTAGACAATAAGTGTGCCTGAGATCATCAGTCTGCGCACACCAGTAACCAATAAGTAGAATCGATCAGTCGGGTGAATGTTCGAATCTAGCGCCCATCTCAAGGAAAGCCTTCCATGAAGCTGAGCCGGGGTGAATACTGTTAGTGGTCATATTTAATTACAGTTTATGTCATATTTACACGCAAAGTTAACAACAACAAATCAAACCAACAAATAATTAGGGACGTTTTTATTAAAAACATCCCTAAAACCTGCAAATTGTTGTACCCACAGCCCAATTTTGATGCTAAAAAGCAAGAAAAACGCCATTTTTCTTTGATTATTGTCCGCTTTTAACTACCTTTGCACACGATCGCCGGCACATACCATAGTGAAAGGCTACGGGTAGGCGAACTCTGTTCGGGAATGGTGCCGGTGTGACTTTTGTGGGTAAATTATAAAGCATTCGCTATTATTTCGCGTTCAGCCAAAAGCCTCGGAAACTTCTTGGAAATAACAACGCACTGAGATAATAAGTGATAAGGTGTTCGGTATGGTTCGCCTTGTCCATCTGATGTAGCAATGCATTCACGCTATGGCGTGATGCATACTTGTTAGATGGACTGAGGTTTCCGTTCCGAGGCTGCCTCAAAGCTGGACGCAAAAGGTGCATCACGCTTTTTTTGCGTCTTAGCGTGATTGATAGTTGGGTGCCATTAAAAGACTATCAATCGCTATATGGCAAATAAAAACTTAAACGCCGCTAAGGAGGCAAAGAAAGACGAATTTTATACGCAACTTGAAGATATCAATAACGAGCTGCGACACTATCGGGAACATTTCCGAGGTAAGACCGTGTTGTGTAACTGTGACGACCCGCGAGTGTCGAACTTCTTCACTTACTTTGCCTACAACTTCGAGTTCTTAGGATTAAAGCGACTTATCACTACTTGTTACAAGAATCAGGATATGGACTTGTTTAGTCAGAATAAAAGCGAGCAAGCCATCTATCTGATATACGATGGCGATAAGAATGGCAATAATATCCCTGATCCAGAGGAAATCGGCATCCATCCACTAAAAGGCGATGGCGACTTCCGTAGTCGTGAATGCATAGAGCTGTTAAAGCAAGCCGATATAGTAGTTACCAACCCACCCTTCTCGCTATTCCGTGAATACGTGGCTCAGTTGATGAAATATGAGAAGAAGTTTTTGATTATTGGTCATCAGAATGCAATCCACTACAAAGAAATATTTCCTCTAATTAAAGAAAATAAAATTTGGTTGGGGTATGGCTTTAAAGGAGGTGCAGGACATTTCATCTCCAATTATGAAGACATAGCCACTGCAGGTGACCATAGAGAAGGTATGATCAGAGTATCTGGTGTACATTGGTTCACTAATCTTGAAATCAGAAAAAGACATGAAGACCTAATTCTTTATAAAAACTATACATCAGAAGAATATCCACATTACGAGAATTACGATGCAATAGAGGTAAGTAAAACAGCGGATATTCCACTCGATTATAATGGAGCTATGGGAGTTCCAACCACTTTTCTCGACAAATATAATCCTGATCAATTCGAAATAATTGGATTAGCAGAAGGTGATTTAGGAAAAGAGCTAGGATTAAAGCCTTTTAACCGAGAATTAAAGAAGCTAAATAAGAGTCTTCGTGATGGTCAACTATTCTATATGAAAGATGGTTATCCTCAAAAACCATATTCTCGAATTCTCATTCGCAAAAAACAATAAACAACTATGGATATAAAACTACAATCAATCAAGGTTCGTGACCTGATAGACGGTTACGTAAACGACCCAGACAATGGTGTTCGTGGATATGGTGGCAAACTCGACATTCGCCCACCCTATCAACGAGAATTCCGCTACGACTTGAAACAAAAGCAGGCGGTAGTAAACACCATCCTAAAAGGGTTCCCTCTCAATATCATGTACTGGAGCGTGGTTGGTAATAATGAGTTTGAAATGATAGACGGACAGCAGCGTACTCTATCCATTTGCGAGTTCCGCTATCACGAGTTCAACATCAACGATCCAGAACGTGGCGTACTGTTCTTCTCATCATTAACACCCGATGAACAAGAGTCATTCTTGAATTACGAACTAACAGTATACTTCTGTACTGGCACCGACAAAGAGAAACTCGACTGGTTCCGTGTTATCAATATCGCAGGCGAACGTCTGCTCGACCAGGAGTTACTTAATGCCGTATATGTGGGACCATTTGTTACTGATGCCCGCCGCTACTTTTCAAAGAACGGATGCCCCGCTTATAAAATAGGTAGCGACTATCTGAATGGCAATGCCATCGAGCAGGCATACCTGGCCACCATACTTAGATGGGCTGCACGTAAGGAAGACATCAAGGAAGTAAGCGAATATATGTCGAAACATAAAGATGATGCCAACGCCAATCAACTATGGACCTATTTCTCGGCCATCATCACTTGGGTACGTTCTACATTCACCACGTATCGCAAAGAAATGAAGGGTTTGGACTGGGGATTACTCTACGACACCTATCATAATAATATATATGATACTGTAGAGCTGGAACATCGTATTCACGACCTGATGGAAGACGATGAGATTATGAAGAAATCGGGCATCTATAGTTATGTACTTAGTGGCGACCTGCGCGACCTGTCGTTCCGTACATTCGATAAGAAACAGAAACGCGAAGCCTACGAACGCCAAGGTGGCATCTGCCCATGGTGTGGTAATCACTTTGAACTAGAAGAGATGGAAGGCGACCACATCACTCCATGGGCCGAAGGTGGCACCACCACAGCCGAGAACTGCCAGATGCTATGTAAAGACTGCAACCGCAAAAAAGGCGCAAAATAAAAACCAATAACAATATGAAAGCAAAATCAAAGTCTTATATTACATCGGCTAAAACGATGTTTGCAGCATTGCAAATCCTAAAACAAAATGGTGGCACAATGCCCATCCGCATTTTGATGCAAGAGGTAGAAAAAGCAGTGGAGTTATCTGCCTGGGAAAAAGAGATTCTAGAGAACACGGGAAACATCCGATGGCAAAGCAATATGCACTTTACGTCGGTTGACTATGTTCGCGCTGGTTACCTGATTAAAAAGAAAGGTAACTGGACCATCACACCCGAAGGTGAGGAAGCCTTGAAACTTGGTGCAGAAAAACTACGCGACGAGGCATGGCAACGCTATAAAGCATGGTATCGTGGCAAGGAGCAATCTACCGATGATAAGATAACAGCCCAGCCTGAAGAAGAAAACGATCAGAACAAAGAAATCATGATTGAACTTGAGACTCTTGAGGAGCGTGCTATCAATGGTATTCGTGAATATCTGAAGAGCAAAAATCCATACGAGTTTCAGGACCTTGTGGCTGCACTTCTCAAGGCCATGGGCTACTTTATTCAGTCGGTAGCACCACGAGGCAAGGATGGTGGTATTGACATCGTGGCTTATGTTGACCCACTTGGTGCCCAGACACCAAGAATTAAGGTACAGGTAAAGCACAAACCCGACACCGCCACCGGTGCAGCAGATGTTCGTGCATTGCTTGGCATATTGAAAGCTGGTGATATTGCCCTATTCGTAACCTCAGGTACCTACTCTGCCGATGCAAAACATGCAGCATCAGGCGGTGACAAGTTTATCCGTCTGATAGATGGCGATGAGTTTATTGAGATGTGGCAGGAGTACTACGACAAAATGAGCGACGAAGATAAAAACATGCTCCCCCTAAAGCGCATCTCGTTCTTAGGAAATAATGAATAAAAAAACGACCATCACTTAAGCAAGTGGTGGTAGTTTTTTATACTTTATGCGGTTTCTAATTCGTAGTCCGCAACTTTTACAACTTCAGTTTCAAGAGCTGCAGATATCTTACATATCGTGGCAAGAGTCAGATTATGTGTACCTGACAACCAACGACTCACTTCTGTTTCCGTTTTGCCGAGTCGCTTAGCAAGATCTTTCTGCGTCATTCCTCTCGCTTCGAGAATGTCATAAATACGATTAGCAATGGCAACTGACATTTCCATCTGCATTTTCATCTCTGGTGAGATGCTGCTGCGAATCTCATCCATAATCTTGTTTGTTTTCATACTCATTGAATCTTAGCCTGGATGTTAAGCAAGTAGAGCCTTAGGTGAGTAGAGACTAACATTGTCACCGTCTTCCAACAGTTCTATAAATAGGTTTCTTTCCATATTATTCACTATTATGCCGCAAAAATAAACATAAAAGTTGATATTGCCAAATATTTATGGTATAAAATAAACTTTTATGCTGATTTTAACGTTTTATACAATAAAACGCATCTCGTTCTTAGGGAACAATGAATAAAAGCAATTCTTTTAGAAAAAGTTTGGAAGTTTAAAATAATCTTCGTATCTTTGCCTCCAGTAACGGAACCAAGTAGAGCCACGATGTGCGGAACGGTGGCATCTGTGTGATGATGAGCAATTCGACCTTCTTGCGTCCCGATGGTGGCAAGCCAGCATAGCTGGAGCGGCCGCTTGGTTTCATAAACATAGCGCCCATCACTCAATCGAGGGATGGGCGTTTTCTATTTCTTATTCAGGGCTATTTGTTGCCGGAAAAATTGTCTATTTCCTCTACATCAGCAATCATCCTGTCGATAACACTTTTCATCCTTGGCACGTCTTCCTGCACAGTGCGAAACACGACGTCGGTGTCAACTTCAAAATAATGATGAGCTATTTTGTCGCGCATCCGCATCACACCACTCCAATAGATTTCGGGATAGCGGGGCAGCAGATCACCGTGCGTCTGCTTGTCAAGCCCCTTCACTGCCTCACCCAGTGCAATCAAATTCATGCAGATGGCATCAAGGCGCATCATGCCTCCCGGCGATTTAAGAAGTTCATTGGGGTCGCTGACCACGGCTGAACGCTCCAGAATTGTTTCAATGGCCTTACTGATTTTTCGCAAGCTATCCATCACAATCTCGTGATCAAACATAGACAGCCTCCTTTCTGATGCGCTCACGGAGCAAACTGTTCATACCATCACGGACGCGCACCAAATCGACGCGACTGCCCAGCATACGCTCCAGTTCTGTCTGAATGAGGTCGAGCGTAAGCAGCGATGGAGCCTTGCCTTCATAGCACACATCAACATCGCTTTCATCGGTCTGTTCGCCACGAGCTACGGAACCAAAGATACCGATGCGCGTCAGTCCGTACTTGCTCTCTGCCGTCGGCTTATAGACACTCAGCAGATGTAAAATTTCGTTTTTTGTCTTCATCGCGTTTGTTGTTTTCTATAATGGACTGAATGATTTCAGTTCGACTCATATCTGCTGCAAAATTACGACTTTATTTTAAAACTTACAAGCAAAAAGGCAAAAAATAGGAAAAAATTACTTTACCACGAGTTTGTCGCCGGAGAGATCTACTTCGAAGAAATGGGGAATGCGGACGGTGCGACCTTGAGCATCTTTAGCATGACTATGAACCGACATCATCCACTGACCATCGAAACGCTGGAACAGCATACTGTGACCGTAAGTGGGAGGTGTGATGGGCTCGGGCTCCTGAATCCATGGACCATCAAGGGTGCCGCTGGCTGAATAGGCCACACCTTGGGTATAAACATCATACACCCACGAGGTCCATAACATACCCAGTCGGCCTGTACCGGTGCGGAATAGCCATGGACCATCGGTAACTTTATTCCAGGTGATGTTGCCCTGTTCGTCTTTCTCGCGACTCCAGGGCGAATCGCTGGCACGGAACAACAACTTAGGCTCACCAACCGTTCCACTCAGGTCGGGCTTCAATTCAATCTTCTCGATAGTGCCGTTCCAATTCTGCAGCCACTCGCCACAGAACACCATATAGGGTTTGCCATCGGTATCGCGCCAAAACGTGCCATCGAGTGTGGGACGATTGGCGGGCAGATAGGTGGCATCGCCAAAAGAACGATATGGTCCCATAGGGTTATCGGCACGTAACACCTGACTGGCACGGCGCTCGATAACATTGCCACGAACGGTATCAATCTTTACAGACTGATTGGTAAATGTAGCAAAATAGTAATAATAGCCATCGCCTGTTTGGTGCAGTTCGGCAGCCCATATCATAGGATGAGCACCCATCCATGAGTTGGCATCGAACTCGGTTACCTGGAAGGGACCTTCCCACAACTTTAAGTCGGCACTTCGCCACATCATACCGCCAGTACCCGTCATGTAGTACATCTTGGTTTTCTGGTCGGCCAGAATGGCGGGATCGCTCAAACGAATGGAGTCGGTTGGGATATTACAACGAACCTTAAAGGCCCGGGGCTGAGCCTGAACCATTGTCAGACACATCAAAGCGACAATACTGAGAAATACTCTTTTCATACAAAATATTATTAGTCAAAGTACTCTATTTGTAATTCTTGGCTGACGTCGAACTCGCGGTCGTCATCATAGAAATATACCAGAAGCATACCACGATATACAGATGGTACCTTTAGTGTTTCCAACAGATGCTACTTGTTTTGGTTGTGTTATGTTGCACTTAAAATACACAAACCCAACCGAAACGACGAACAATTTCTCGCAGAAGATTGCGATCGCTAACGGGAATGGTAACAGCAACTGTTTCTTGCTGAACATCATTCTTTGAAGCATCGGTTGATTCCAAATCATAATGTGCCTGAGCAGACAAAAGTGTTTTTGCTGGAATACCGATTGCTTTTTCAATCTTTACAGCCAGTTCGGTTGATAATGCACGTTTGTTATTAAGTACTTCACTAAGATGAGAGGCTTGCACGCCAAGCATCGAAGCAAACTGTTTCTGACTAATGCCACGTTCTTCTAGTTCTGGCTTAATCATCATTCCAGGATGAACAGCCATAAATGGTACTGGATTCTTACTTTTTGTTGCCATAGTGTGTATCGTCTAAACTTAAAACTGTTATTCTTATACCGCCTTCAAATTCGCGGAAAATTATACGCTCCACCATTCCATTTACAACTCTTATGGAACTTAATCCATTGGTTCCTGCCAATTGCTCATAGTGGAGGAATGAGATCAAACGGAGTTCGCTGGCACGTTCGACCGTACGCAAATAGTTATATGCTACAGCTAATGCCTGCATAAACTTTGCATTACGGGTGTACTTTTTGTACTTGCTATTACGCCCCGTGGTTATGAGTTCCTCTAAATCAGAGTCATCAAATATTATCTGCATTACTACATTAATTTGGGTACAAAGATACAAAATAATTCCCAAATTAGGGAATTAATTCCCAAAATAACATATATTTAACACTCCAACCTATTAAAATACATAAGATTATTTCTTCTTGGTTTTTCTTTTTGGGCTGAAGATGTCGGAGATAATGTCAAGTGTGGTGTCGAGAATGGCATCGCCAAAGGAGTAATCTCCATACAGTTTCTGGCGCTCTTCCTGATCTTCAAATAATCCTTTCTGCTCAGGCACCCATACCACTCCTGGAATTTTGAGGGCATTGGGATTGGCTTTAAGATGGCCATAGCGATTAACAAGCAACGACTGTTGATGAACAGAATCAGCATGAAACAAATGATATGGATCGTACTTCATCTGCAACTCTACCATCACAGAATCGACATGATGCATCTCGGCTGTTAAGCTCTGTGCCAAGCCTGCAACAGGAGTCACCAACAATAGCGCTATTAAAGATGTAAAGAATCCTTTTGCTGATATCATACACTTATATTTTGAGGGCAAAAGTACAAATATGTTTTGGAATTTACAAGGATTTACAGATTTTTGTTTACCTTTGCACGGATTTAATTAAATATATCAGCATGTTAAGTTATTCGATAATAGGTATGGGAGCCATCGGAGGCTATTACGGCGGACGTTTGGCAAAGGCAGGACGTGAGGTGCATTTCCTCGCGCATAGTGACTATCAATATGTGTTACAGAATGGATTGCGAGTAGAATCGTGCGACGGCGATTTCTGTCTTCCACATATTAATGCCTACGCTACTCAGAAGGATATGCCAAAGACGGATGTGATCATCGTAGGATTGAAATCGGTTAAAAACCACGATGTATTACCAGAGCTACTACGCCCTATCGTACACCAGAATTCGATTGTAATACTTATACAAAATGGTATAGGACTGGAGGATGATTTGCAGAAAGAGTTCCCAGGCCTGCAGATTGTGGCTGGCTTGGCATTTATATGTTCGGCCAAGGTTGGTCCAGGTCATGTTTCGCACCAGTGCTATGGTAGCATTAATCTGGGTAACTACTCGTGCCAGCAGGAAAAGTTCGAGGTGCTGTTGCAGGATATGACAGATGCCGGCATCCAAGCTGCCGAGGTACCATATTTGGAAGCACGATGGAAGAAGGCTGTATGGAACATGCCATTTAACGGTATGACGGTAGCCCTGAACACCAGTACCGACAAGCTGCTGAAGAACCCAGCCACACGCCAGCTGATATACGACCAGATGATGGAGGTGATTGGCGCCGCCAATGCCCTGGGTGTAAACACCCTGACATCTGAATTTGCTGATAAGATGATGCAGATGACCGACGAGATGGTTCCCTATAGTCCGTCGATGAAACTAGATTTCGACTATCATCGCCCCATGGAGATTGAATATCTCTATTCGCGCCCAATCGCAGAGGCAAAGAAAGTCGGCTTCGAGATGCCGAAACTAGCCATGCTCGAAGCCGAATTAAAGTTTATAGAAGCCCAGCTGAATCGCTGAAAACTAATCAGTAGTCTCGATAACGAGTGTATCGCCGTTGTCGAGAGCTGATTTGATGTCGCGGCCGCCACTCTGCACCTTACACAGACTGATGTCGTCGCCCTGAACTTCCTCGATCTTCAGCTTGCCAATCTGCTTCTTGGCCTCCTTACCGGCAACGGTCTTTACGGTATATACACCCATGTGCAGACCCTTGTAAGCACCCTCGGCACTGCCCAGGTCGATATACACTTCCTTCTGTTTGTCCTTCTTGTCGCGAGCACCCTCCAGTACATTAGCGCGCAAAGGCAGCCAGCGGTTGCAGTATCTGTTTACATAATATGAAAGACGGTCAAGGGCCTTCAGCATAGCGCCGTCTTCGGTCTCAATCCAAGACAGGTCGGTTTCGGTTACGTTGAACGTAGGACTGGCCAGAATCTCGTCGGTCTTGGCGCTCTTAAACTGCATGGTGATACCAATCAGCGCCTTATAATAGGTCTTGGTGCGGGTCTTTTTCTTATCCTTGTCGATATACTCTGTTTCGGTTTTAGATGTGGTCGATAAGGTAGATACAGTAGCATCTACATAGCGTGCGCCTGGGAGTGCAGCCTCCTGAGCCGACAGCTGTCCGTCGATAGCCGACATGCGGTGCGACTGCGATATTCCCTTCAGGATGGCAGCCCTAACGGCATCCTGATACTTCGACTGATCCTTCGAAACCTCACCTGTCAACAGTACATCCAGTACCTTTTCAAGTGTCTTCGTCTTTTTCACCGTGTAGGTAAGATTGTTCATACCTACCACTACACGGGCATTTCTCTCATCCTGTGCCCAAGTTTCCAGTCCAAAAGCCAGACAGAGGGCCATTAGCAGCAATTTCTTCATACGTTGTAATATGGTTAATGTTAATATTTGGCGGCAAAGATAGTACTTTATTTTGAAACATACAAGTGCTTGCTGAAGAAAAAAGCAGGTTGGCTGAAATTATTTTGCTGGTATTGAGCATATTACTAACTTTGCAGCGTCGAAATACAACATCGGCGATATTAATAGTAATAACAATTTAAATAACTTAGAAACAATGAAAAAGTTTTTTTTAGTAATGATGGCCCTGCTGACTATGACTACAGCAATGGCTCAGCCATCGGACCGCAAGGCTCCAAAGAAGATGACGCATCAGGAGATGACAACCCAGATGACCAGTAAGCTGAAACTGAACGATGCACAGAAAGCCAAAGTGGCTGCGCTGAACAAGGAATACCAAGACATATTGATGCCACCCGAGCCACCTAAGAAGGCCGATGGCAGCAGACCTGAGCCACCAAAGAATGACGACAAGGCTATGCCAAAGAAACCCAACAGCAAGCACATGGCTAAGCGACAGGAGTACGAGAAGAAGCTGAAGCAGATTCTTACCGACGAGCAGTACAAGAATTACCAGAAGATGCAGCCGCCACACGGTAAGCGACCGGGAAAGAAAGAATAAACAAATATAAAAGCGAGCCTGTTATCAAACAAGCCCGCTTTTATAATTATTTTTCGTATCTTGAAAATACCTGATCTACCAGGGCAGCGAATTCTTGGAAAGCATCGGTGTCGCTGAGCGACGAGAGGCTTTTTACCAATTGGCGATAATACCAGGCGTGGCACGCTGGATCTTTCTGATTAAAGCGCTGCCATACCTGCTCGCCCTGCTCATGATAATGAAGGAGCATGGCGCGCATGTTCGACAGTTTATCGCCAAGCGCCACAATCTTAACATCGCGACTGGCTGCTGCGAGATGATCGATAGCAGCCTGTTTGCGTATCTGCCAGCTGTCGATATGACTCATGCCGGGCACCTCGCTGTCGGTCTCGGAATCAACCAGAGCTGCTACACGCTCGCCGAACTCGGTACGGATATCGGCCACATTTACACCAGCATCCTCAACCACATCGTGCAGCACAGCAGCTGCCAGCAGTTCCTGATCGTCGGTAATACTACCTACGATAGCCATCGCCTCGAGAGGATGAGCAATGTAAGGAATTTTAGTACCCTTACGAACCACACCCGAATGGGCTTTGGTAGCAAAACAGATAGCACGATCGACCATGCTTGAATCGATGGTTTGCTTTTTCTTGTCGTGAGGTTTCTCGTTGGTAAGATGCTTCAGCAAATCGTTCTGGATAATACCATTGGTAGCCACCACACTGTTGCCTTGGGTAAAGTCGGTCTCGCCTTCGTAATTGGTTACGGTGCCGCCTGCCTCTTTTACTATCAACGCACCAGCCATGAAATCCCACTGACCGATGTACTGCTCGGCATAACCGTCGTATCGGCCTGCTGCCACATAGCACAATGCCATGGCAGCCGAACCGCACATGCGGATGCTACCTACATGACCGTAAAGTTCATCGATTAAGCGCTTGATAACGGGCTTATAAGCATCGCTGTTATAAGGCAGTTGCAAGCAGAGCAATGCATCATTGATTTTCTGTGTACTTACGTGCAGCAGCTGGCCGTCCATATAGGCGCCCCCACCCTGCCAGGCGTAAAAACACTCATCGTGACAAACCTCGTAAACCACACCTAACAATACCTCGTGGCCTTGCAACAGCGCAATGCTAACGGCGTAAGGTGCATACTGATGAATAAAATTGGTGGTACCATCAAGCGGATCTACCACCCATAAAAGCTGCTCCTGATCGTGACCAGCCAAACCTTCCTCGGTAATAAAACCTGCCTCGGGTAGTAACTGGCGCAGTGCGGTTACAATCAGTTGCTCGGAGCCCTTGTCGACATACGACACGTAGTCGTGTGCATGCTTGCGCTCCACGCTCTCTAACGAGAACTTGCTTCGTTCGTTCCTAATGTAAGCGCCCGCCTGCCTAGCAATTTGGCAGACGGCGCTTGTTAATTGTCTTAACTCCATTTATTTGATTTCCTGGATAATCTTAGCACCCTCTTTCAGGGCTTCCATATTCAGAGGAATCAGTCCGTGGTGGCGCTCAGGCAGAGTTTTGTAGAGAGCCTTCTCTACACCCTTGTCGCTTACCACAGGGGCTACCTTTAAGAGTCCACCCAAAACGATCATGTTGAACACCTTACCGTTTTTCATCTCGGCAGCCTTGTCCATCGCATTGATCTCGTAAACGGTGATATCCTTACGGGTTGGCTTGTTGATGATACCAAAGCCATCGTAAATCAGAATGCCACCGGGCTTGATTTTGGGCTCAAACTTCTCGAGTGAGGGCTGATTGAGTACCACAGCGATGTCGTACTTACTGAGGATAGGCGAAGAGATGCGCTCGTCGCTAACGATCACAGTAACGTTGGCTGTACCACCACGCTGCTCAGGACCGTAAGCAGGCATCCATGTTACCTCCTTATCCTCCATCAGTCCACTATAGGCCAAGATCTTACCCATTGAGAGCACGCCCTGACCTCCGAAACCAGATATGATAATCTCTTTCTTCATAACTTTCAATTGTCAATTATCAATTATCAATTAAAGACCTGTCTTGTCCTTGAGGTCTCCCTTTGGATAGAAGGGGAACATATTCTCCTTCATCCATTCGTTAGCCTTAGCGGGCGAAAGCTTCCAACCGCTGTTACAGGTTGAAACAAACTCTACCAGCGATGAACCCTTACCAGCCATCGAAGCCTCGAAAGCCTTACGCAGAGCCTTCTTAGCCTTGTTGATTGAGGCCACGCTCTCTACACTCTGACGGGTAACATAGCAGGTACCCTCGAGCTGAGCAGCGATATCGGCCATCTTCAAAGGATAACCGTGAATCTCAGGATCACGACCATAAGGACAGGTAGAGGTTTTCTGACCAATCAGTGTGGTTGGAGCCATCTGACCACCCGTCATACCATAAATGGCATTGTTAACGAAGATAATCACGATGTTCTCGCCACGGTTCAGTGCGTGGATGGTTTCGCAGGTACCGATACAAGCCAGGTCGCCATCGCCCTGATAGGTGAATACCAGGCGATCGGGCCAGGTGCGCTTGATACCAGTGGCCAGTGCGGGTGCACGACCATGGGCAGCCTCCTGCCAGTCGATATCAATATAATTGTAGGCGAAGACAGCACAACCTACAGGCGATACACCTACGGTCTTGTCTTCCATACCCATCTCTTCGATGACTTCGGCAATGAGCTTATGTACCACGCCGTGGCTACAGCCTGGGCAGTAGTGCATATTGTTGTCGTTCATCAGCGTCGGCTTCTTGCAGACGATGTTCTCTGGTTGAACTATTTGATTTCTATCCATTTTCTATTAATTTTGGCAACGGACTACACGACTAACACGACTTTTCTTAATCCTTAAGTCCTGTTGTCCGTTGCTACATAATTTTCTCTTTTAACGCATCTACAATTTCCTCGGGATCGGGAACGATACCTCCCAGGCGACCGAACTGCTCTACGGGAACTGCGCCGTTGGCAGCCAGACGAACATCCTGTACCATCTGACCAGCATTGATCTCGGCTACCAGGATACCCTTTACCTTCTTTGAAAGCTCGGCAATCTGCTTCTCGGGGAATGGGAACAGTGTGATAGGACGGAACAGACCTACCTTGATACCCTGCTCGCGGGCAATCTCTACGCTCTTCTCAGCAATACGGGCAGCACTACCGAATGCTACGATAGCATACTCGGCATCGTCCATCTGCTGCTGCTCAAAGCGTACCTCGTTCTCCTGAATCTTGCGATACTTCTCCTGCAGAGCCAGGTTGCGCTGCTCCATGATCTCAGGCTTAAGCTCGAGTGATGTGATAACCACACGCTCGCGGTTCTTTGGCTTACCAGTTGAAGCCCAAGGACACTCCTTAATAACCTCCTCGTCGGTACGACGGGGCTTGAATGGGGGCAGAACCACCTTCTCCATCATCTGACCGATAACACCATCGCTCAGAATCATGGCAGGGTTACGATACTTAAATGCCAACTCGAAAGCGAGATCTACGAAATCGGCCATCTCCTGAACTGACGATGGAGCCAGAACGATAACCTTGTAGTCGCCGTTACCACCACCACGGGTAGCCTGGAAATAGTCGCCCTGCGATGGCTGGATGGTACCCAGACCGGGACCTCCACGCTGAACATTGACAAACACACCCGGCACCTCGGCACCAGCCATGTAAGTGATTCCCTCCTGCATCAGTGCGATACCAGGAGACGAAGATGAGGTCATGGCACGCTTACCGGCACCGGCAGCACCATAAACCATGTAGATACTGGCCAGCTCGCTCTCGGCCTGAACTACCTGCATACCGGTAGTCTCCCAAGGCTTCAGCTCAGCCAATGTCTCGATCACTTCACTCTGCGGAGTAATAGGATAGCCGAAATAGCCGTCGCATCCGCATCGAATAGCAGCGTGGGCAATAGCCTCGTTGCCTTTCATCAATACAACTTCCTTTTCCTGTGCCATAATTACTCCTCCACTTTTTTACGATACACGGTGATACAACCATCGGGGCAGACGATGCCACACGAAGCACAGCCTACGCAGGCCTCTTCGTTGACAGCCTCCACGTAGGGGTAGCCGTGCAGATTAACTTTGTTGGCAAGGGCGATAACCTTCTGAGGGCAAGCAACGATGCAGAGGCTGCATCCCTTACACCTCTCGGTATTCACCTCAATAGCGCCTTTCATTTTTGCCATATTCAGTATTTGTTTATGGATTATACATATCTTTACAATAGAAAGCCATGATGTCGTCGAGCATACGCTTGGCTTCCACAGCGGGACTCTCGGGATCGAGCTCAATAGCCTGGATATAGCTGTTGATAGCCTCGTGCCACTGACCGCGCTTGCGGGCCTCATTGCCTTGTTCGTAATACTCTTGTGCCGTCATAATTGTCAATTATCAATTATCAATTGTCAATTATTTATAGTACTCTTTTTTACCTGCGGCTAAGGTATTCTTCATGAGCGAACAGATGGTCATAGGACCTACGCCACCAGGAACAGGTGTAATATACGAGCACTTTGGTGCAACCTCGTCGAACTTTACGTCGCCATTCAGACGGAATCCGCTCTTACGGGTAGCATCGGGTACGCGGGTGGTACCTACATCCACAATCACAGCACCCTCCTTCACCATATCGGCGGTAACAAAGTCGGGCTGACCGATGGCAGCGATAATAATATCGGCGGCACGGCACTCCTCCTTCAGGGTTTTAGAACGCGAGTGGCATACGGTAACGGTAGCGTCGCCATACTGCTTCTGCATCATCAGCTGAGCCATGGGCTTACCTACGATGTTTGAACGACCCAGAATGACACACTTCTTACCGCTGGTTTCGATACCATAGCGCTTAAGCAGGGTGATAATTCCAAGAGGTGTGGCTGAGATGAAGCAAGGCAGTCCGATAGCCATAC
>JAEEGK010017652.1_pt1 | contig 15525 bp, 14 predicted proteins | sample 8958771 | NCBI WGS metagenome assembly JAEEGK01 (sample SAMN16246547, study PRJNA631951) | gut metagenome | biome: gut microbiome; feature: rumen; material: SC-attached | host: Bos | place: Iran: Karaj | collected 2018-10
TCTTGATTCATATATCGTCATCATTGCTCAAGTCAATAGCAATAATCCATTCTCCGTTCTTTTTGCCTCCTTTTCTTTTAAGCAACTCTAGTTTTTGAAGGCGGGAAATGTTAGACTTTGTTCCGCCTTCTGAAATGTTTTCATCAGATGATATATAGTCGTTGCGAGTTGCTTTTGGATGGAGATAGAAATAGACAAGAATGTCCATTTGCAAATCTGTTATTGAAATACCACGTTCATCAAGAGCCTTTTGCATGGCCTTTTGTATGGTCTTAGGATCTTTTTGCATGGTCTTTTGCATGGTCTTTTGCATGGTCTCTACAGCTTCTGGTTCACGTACAATGACACTGAATGCTGTTACAAGATTGACATTGAACTCGGCTGCTGGGCTTTGATTCTCCTTCAGCAAGTCTTGTACCTCACTTACGCCATGATTGAACATGTTGACGTAGTTCAGGTTCTTCATCATCTCTGCAACAACACTATTCCGATAGTCATTCACATGAGGGAAGTTCTCTGGGCGAGCCTGACCATACAAACCACCAGGATTCATGATTTCTATATGATGGTCATATTGATAGAGTCGGGTAGGCATGTTTGCCTGATAGTCACGATGCATGACAGCATTCATCATCAACTCACGCAGTACCTTGTAGGGATAGTTGCGCACATCCTTTTCTCTCAGGATGCTGATAGGAACAGGGCGTTTTGTTACGATACCATCGCGGATAAAGTTCTCCAACTGTGGCAATACCTTATATAAACAACCCTCGAAACGACGCTCATTCAGAATCTCTCCACCATTGTCATTACCACGGAAACGCACAAACTGGATATAATCACCCTGCATGAAGTAGCGTGGATTATTACCAAACATGATCAGAGCCGCATAAGTCGGGCAATCCCATTGGATGTTGAACAGTCGCAAGGATGCCAACTGTTCCTTTAGAGAGCGGCTATCTGTTGCCAGCGTTTCTGCATCGATGGCTTTTGGCAGATACTCTTTGACTATCGCATCGATATCAATATTGTCTATTGTTGCTTCACGGCAAGGTCTTGTGTCGAATGTTGGCAGACTAGCTGCACAACGTTCTGCTAAAATTCTTTCTTCTTCTGCGCTGGCAATGTCACGACGTGGCCCAATTCTGATGAAGGTCCTACCTCGATAGCGTACAGGAGTATCGAATGACGGAGTCACCTCTACTACCAGCACGTCACCCTCATCAGTTTGAACCTTTTCCGTAGTCATAATAGGCAATGGCAGTATGTTGCCATCAGAACGAATACCGCTGATCCGTTTCATCAAAGCATCATCAACTTTCATGCCACTAATTTTACCATCGTCATATACACCAATTAGCAGATAACCCTTCTTTCCAAAGCCAGGCATGTCGTTAGCAAAAGCACAGATAGCCTCTTGGAATTTATCCATGTTACCAGTAGACGTGGTTAACTCTATGCGGAAACCTTCGTCTATGGCTATGATTCTCTGTAATTCTTCTTTCGTCATATTTCGTTTGCAAAGCTAATCCATTATTAATTGACCAACAGAGCCGTGATTCATCACCATGAATGTTGGGGCCATTTCTTTTGATTGAACTGACTAATAAATTCTTTATACCTTTCTAGTGTCCATTTCTTGCATTCTTCATTGAATGTAAAAGTCATAGACCTTGCATTTCTTCCTATTGAAATTTTTATTTCGTTTTCTATACATCGAGTGTTATAATAGAATGGTTTTTGATTTTGGTAGCATTCTGCATAAAAAAGATCATTTTCAATTCCATTATAGTAATCTGCAATCAAGTATGCGACGTGATCTTCTTTTGAATATTTTGATAAAGCAGACTTAATACCAGCATCAGTCAAATCTTTGTCAATAATATCATAATCTTCATCTGCATTGGAACCTAAACAGTAGTTTTCTTCGTGTAACAATTCTACTAAACTATGTATATATTTATCTCGCGTTTGAATAGTTTTATAGTTTGTCATATGAAAGTGGTCATCTCTGCCCGCTCTTTTGACTAAATATCCAGCTCTTCCTACACAATAAGTATGGATTATCTTCTCAGAATCTAAACTATTGACATATTCGATTATTTCTTTGACTTTGCTCTTTATTTGGTCATTTGTTGGCCATTCACCACCACCATGCTTTTTATAGTCAAGATAGCTATTGATTAAAAGCTCTTGATTTTCAATAGCTAACCCTTCATATAATTCTATGCGTGAGGGTAGTCCTTGGCTATCGGTAGAAATGATTTTTGGTAAATGCATTTTTTTCAAATCTCCAGTTTCAATTATTGGGACACCTTTTTCAATTTCCTCCCATACACTATCATGATGATATATTCCATCAGCTCTTCGAGATGGAGAATAGTTCTTTGAAGTCGGAAAAACTAATTTGTACTCCGATATGTCTAGTACTTCTGTTACTTCCAATTCATATTCTTTAGTCAATAAAAAGATTACTATATCATATCGATACTTTACTACAGATTTGTCTTTTTTGAAATAGTATAATTTTGGACCAAAGTCTTTGCAAGATACAGAAGCTGATATTTTTTCTATTCTATATCCTACAACTACGCCAAAGTCTTTATCTTCTTCACATTCCCAGATAAGTCCCACATTGAGCTTTGGATCCCAATCTCCATAATATGTTTTAATTTCCATTTGTTTAGTCATTCCATTGTTATAATGAGATTACAGTAAATCATTAGGGTCTATTTTGTATCCACAGTCTTGTAACTCCTTAAATAGTTTAATTTTCCAGTTGTCAGAAAGTGAAGTATATACAATTCCCTCCAAATCGCTTGGTTCCTCAACGCCAGCTTCTAGTAATAAAAAGACGTGTCCTCTAGAGAGTTTTCCAACAAAATAACCCATCTCAAAAATGACGTTTTGCCTCGCACGTGAATTATAGCTTTTTCCATTATTAGCCTTTCCTTTATCATCAGCAGTCAATAAAACAACAGCAAAGTCCACATTCTCAGCATTAGCTTCAAATTTTTCAATAATTGTTCGTCCTCCGTCTACTTGCTCATGTAAGATGACAGGTGATAATTTTAGGTGTTCTAGGAATCTAGCTACTTTTTCTTTGACAGCTTCGTTATGACCATGAACGACAAATACTTTTTTCTTATCAATACTTTTATTTATATCTTTTCTAGCCATATCATTCTTTATTATATTTGCCAAAACTATATAAGCACTTCTTATCGAATTAAAATTGTTATGTAAGACATAACCATTACCACTATTATCAACAGAAGCAAACTTGTCATAGTAAGCATTTCCTGGCTGAAAATAATGAGAAAATAACTCCAATGCAGAATCATACCATTTGTTATACCTTTCTATTGATTCTGCTAGATTTGAGTCATCATACTTAATTAGTTTATAATGATCAAAGTAGTTGTCAACTATATCGATTGTAACCATACCGTTTACTATTTGTTAGTATCGTATTCATATCTATTGTTTCCGTCTTGTTGTCGTAATACACTTGAAATGCTTCTGGAAATATTGGATCATCACCATTGACAGCTTTATCTGTCCTTAATATTGGTTTTACATTATCTGCAACAAATGAAAATTCAAAAAAACCTTCTTCTATTATGTCTGCAATAATTACTTTGACTATTTCCCCAGTCTTGCAGACACAAAAGCCAGTTCCCATATTTAGGATATAGTCACATTCTATGAGAAAGGCTCTTTCTTTATTATCAGCAGTTCCAATAAGACATGTAGATGCTCTTACATTCCATTTATTGCCTTGCCAAATGGGAAAAAATTTCCACATAATAGGCCCAAAAGGTTGATATTCACCAAACCAATCCCAATTGCGGTTTTCATAAAAATAGAACATGTCTCTTATTTCATCCGGAGTATTTTTCCATCCAGCATATAAGTATCTACCTTGCTTATCAATACCATCAATAAAACCGCGTTTATCTATTGTAATATGTCTACCAAATAATTCTACCTCTGATTTACCCTGTTCATTAAAATTTCCCACCCAATTAAAAACCAAAGGGAGAACCTCTTCGCCTGCAAAGTTTATATAGCCAAACAGCGTAATGGTGTTATTCTCCTTATAAACAGGAACATAATCGGCTTTATAATCATATCCGGCATTAAAGTACTCAGCAACTTTATCGCATTTCGTTTTCGAGTAAACAATAATTCTGTTATCTATTCCTAAAAGGATTATTTCATCAGATTCTCCAATATAATCAAACCATCTATTGAAAAATATGTTTCCATCACTATCTATCATTGTAGTCTTTCTTCCATCAGGAAAATCACGAACTACGAATGCTTTGTCATCAACAAATTCGTTAACCGAATAATATATAGGAGGAATAACGACATTCAACTTCTTATCTACGAAGCCATACAAACCATTATGACAGAAAGAGGCTCTATCACAATGAAAAACTAAAGATGAGTCGTTCTTCAAGTTCTCAATGATATCATCCAGCTTATTGTTAGCACCATCTATTTTTTGTAGTAGCTGATTATCTGAGGGCTTTATCTCCAAATCATACTCTTTGATAAGATTACCATTTTCATCTTTTACTTGTATAAGGTAGCCACCTGTCTCCAATGTTATCTTTAACATAGATTCTGACGCAACCTTGCCAGCGAGTTCCATATCAATGAAGACTTGGCAATCTTTGTCTGAAACAAATTTAACTATAGCCATATGAACAAATCAGTAATGCATTACTTTGACGACACCAATAAATCCTTCACATCCACGTCAAGATGACGTGCAATTTCGTAGAGTTGTTCCACAGATGGCTGTACCTTGTTGGTCATCCAGCGTGACACAGTTCCTAAGTTCCTATTCATCTTTTCAGAAAGCCAGGTTCCTGTTTTGTCTTTCTCTGCCAATACTGCTTTGATGCGGTTGTAATGCGGATTCTCCATTGTTTTATGTAGATATTTGTTGAATATTTGACGTTTCGTGTGCAAATATAGCAAAAATATTGAAAGGAAGCAAATATAATTGGAGAAAACAGCGTAAAAAAAGTAAAAAGGACGAGAAAACGAATCCCGTCCTTCCATAATAAGCAATTACAATCCAAGTCCTCGTTTCTTGGTGCCATCCCAATTTGTCAGCTCGTCTGCATTGCTATTACTGCCACCAATGGACTGACCACCTGTTGAGAGTCTCATTTCTGATGCGAGCTGGCCTATACGTGTTACAGCGATGTCCCATTGGAATCTGCCGATACTGCCAACAATGGAATCCGCCATATCAGCGATACTGCTTGCAGCCTTCATGCGATCAGACTCTTGGCAAGGATTGAGACCGTTAAGCTGGCATTGGGCAATGATGCCCTGGCCAATGGTGCGTTCATCGTCATGATTGAAAATGGATGCTGTACTATGAGCCCAATCAGCCAAGGCCTGAGCCGCTTTCTTGACAACCTCATGGAGAGAGTTCCAATGCTCGTAAGCCTCTGATGCACCTGACATACGGATGAAACGCTCTATATCAGAAAGACGGCTTTCCGCTTCATTGGCTCTCTTCTCTTCACGATTGCCTCTCATAGTCTGCTCCTGGGCTTTCTGTTCTGCGGCATCTGCTCTACTTTTCTCGTGGGCTACAGCTTTTTCATCAAGCTCCGAGACACGTTGTCTCAAAGCCATATTTTCCTTGTCCGTCTCAACAGCTAAGGCTATCTTCTGTTTGACATCGAGATACATCTTCTTGCCGACATCGTTGATTTTCTTCTTGTGCAGTTTCGACACGCTGAGTAACTGGCTCTGAAGGGTGGTTACAATATCTTTAGCCCTGGCATTGCGTTCCTTCTGCCATTCTTCACGCTTCAACATGGGAATGGGTGTCCTGATTTCCCGGTCAAGTCGTGACAATGTCATGTCAATAAGGTCTTTAACGGTCAACGGCTCCTTTGAACCTTGGAAAGAGAATGTCATTTCAGCAAATGGCACCGCCTCCAGCTCTTCTTCTGGAACACTCGTTGCAGAAAGCAATTCGTCGATGGCTTCCTGAAGTTTGGTCAACTTACTGTTACCAGCCTCTATTTTCTTCTGGATCTGCCTCGACTCTTCTTTCTTACGTTCCGTATATTCTGCAACCTCCTTGGCACGTATGGCTTCCTGCTCAGCCTTGAAAGTATGAGCATCGCGCCATTTTTTGTTACTTTTCTTGCCACGCTCCATTTTGAGGGCGTTGGCCAGCATGTCCTGAAGTTCCGACATATCATGACGGTTCAGATTGATGCACTGGCCAGTCTCATGGTCAGTCCAATCGAAAACATAGTGAGCATGGTGGTTCCATAGAAAGATTGTCGAACCTTCCGCTGATTCGAGATACTTTCCTTGCTGGTGATCCTTGTCTGTAACAAGATGCTCATGGCCTTCGTCAAGGTGAGCATAAATAGCTTTCGTCTTGATGCCCCAACGCTGCTCAATCTGATTAGCCAGAGTCTTCATCTGCTCCATCGTCGTAGCCTCCGTGATGACGGCTACACCTTCACGGATAGGCTCTGAGTTCTTCGGCATCTTCTTAGGCTTCGAAAAGTCAAGTTCCCATTCAGGAACGACCTTTTGTAGTCCAGTTCTTGGGTCAACGATTGGGGTGCCCGTCCTTTTGTCGTAAGCAGGCATTGTTAATTGTTTTCCATTCTTGTCAAGTTTCGCCTTGCGGCAGAAGTGATGGCTGGAATAGCGTTCCTTTGCCTTGCGGATCTCATCGGCAACCGACTTGAAGTCCTCAGCTTCCCATATCTTGTTAAGATGTGAATACTCGGAATGAACATGCTTCATTTCCTTTTCGCGCCTGTTGTGCTTCTCGGCACCATACTTTGCAGCGCATATATGTATTGATGTTTTCATAATTGTATAAAATTAGAAATTATATAATTCAGATTTACAGTAATTCAGAAGATGCCTTGGCGGCAGTCCTTCTGGCGAGAGAGTCCAGGGAGAACGTTTCTCCTTGGTCGGGTTCTTAGGGCTGAAAGTCCTGAGCGGGGGTCTGGGGAGGGTCACTCCAGCGGTAGGGCTCGAAGGGGAGAAGCCGCTCCCCTCGCGGTACTTAGGCAGAGCCTGAGCGGAGTCCAGAGAGGTCACTCTGGCACACAAGGGTTGGCATAACCCTTAGTGTGCTACCTGATTCCCGTTGGGAACAGTCGGGCTGCGCACAGTGTAAGGCGCAGAGCGGCTGTTGCGACGGGATGAAGGTAGAAACCTCGCGACGCGATAGGCAATCGCAACTCTGTTGCGTGGAAGGGGGTATAGGGGGCAGCATAGCCCCCATAACGGCCAGTACCATATTGTTGAATTTCTGTAATGCATAAATTCAGATTTATTTCCTTTCCCTTTCATTTGCAACTATAATACTCATTCGCTCGGTCAAGAACATGTTGATGCTCCTAATGATGGCCTGTGGATCAAACTGCCCGTAGAACCTCTCGTAGAATCCTGCCTTGAAGTTGAAAAAGAACAGTACCATCTCTGCCGCCTTCAGCCACGTATATCTTCCAACAATGGCGGTGGCAGTAAATTGTAACTGCTCTTTTGTGGCATCGACCTTCAGACCACAACTCAAACTTGCATCGGCAATGAACGGTACCAACCATTTTGCTGCGGAAAATGCTCCATACATGATATCTATCTGATACATTGTAGGCGATGGGTATAAAATACATAACTTCGGCTGCCGACATATCAGTATCTGCCGATTGACGTTGAAGATGCGAAAGAACTCATCCCATGTTGGGTATTTCTGTAGCATTAGGGGCGTGTTTGATGGATAAGCCTGGTATTGCTGCTGCACAGTCAAAGCCGTTGATGGCTTCGATAGCTGCATTGCAGACTTCTTGCCTCCTTCTACTATTTTCGTTATCACTTGGCGTACTATTTCCGTTTCTCTCATGGTTGTTTGGTGTTAATGGATGACTCTCCCAGTATCGCTCTGAAAGGAAGTTATTGAAGTTCTTCCTGTATTTGGTATCTGGAGTGGATTTGACATAGAGGGGAATATATGCAAAAATGGCTTCTTTATCTTCTTCACTCAGGGCATCCCATAGGGGTTCTATGAATTCCTTTTTCCCTACAGGTTTCCCATACATTTCCCAGATAGTCTCAAAAGAGATTCCTATTCCTCCATTGATGATGATTGCGTCAGCATTATCATCATCTTTACTCTTATTGTTATTATTAGGATTACTATTACTTAGGGATGCGTCCGCATGCGGTGGCATGCGATCGCATGCGATTGCATCTTCTGGCATGCCATCGCACTTGTTCGGATAGCGTTTGCATGCGTTCGCTCTGTTCTTTCGGCATTTCTCCTCGTATTTCTTAGAGTCTCTGTCGATCTGTGCGCGAAAAAGCGCAAAAACGGCTTGTAATGCAGAGTCTGAAGTTGATAGTGGGTCACCTGTATTGGCATAGCGTAGTAATCCCTTGAACAATACTCCAGCTTGCTCATCTGTTAAGCATTCTACGGCTGATAAACAGTCTAAATGCAGTATGATACTTGCTCCTTCTTTCATAGTTGGTCATTACTTGATTCTTTTCTTATTTACGAATTGACTTGCCTCCAACATGAGATCTGACTTGCTCTTTCTATGGCTTTGCTGTAGCCATTGATCAATCTCAGACTTGCGGAAAGCAATACTTTTTCCCTTCTTGTGAAAAGGAATGAAGTGAGTACTCGTCCATCCATAGACCGTCTGTTCTGCCGGATGGCTTGGAAGATAATCGCATAGTCCTTTGAGGTTAAACCACTCATCTTTCTCCTCATTATTAGAAGGAATTGTGAGATTGTCAACCTTGCTCTCAATGGACTCCAACTTTTGTGCGATGGCTGCCAGCATCTCTGGCATGGCATCAAAGGAAATTCTTTCGTTTTGCATAAGTTTACCTATTTTATTTTGTTTAAATTCGAATAATTGCAGGGCGTTTTTAGCCCTTCGCTTATGCAAAATTCGTGTTTTGTTTTGAAACGCAACTTGCTGAAAATGAGATAAAAATAAGCAAGCCGTATTAGAGACTTGCTTTTCTTCATTATCCGTATTGGCTATCCGTATTGAGTTGCGGTTTTCCTACTGATGGTATGTAGTTTATTTGATTAATGCCACTGGATATATCTATCGTTGATTAGGTAATTGTCGCGTTGATCTTTTCCAAACTGCTGGGTTAGGAAGTCACGAATGTCAGTGTAATCCATATGGTCAACAACTGGTTTCCATGTGGATGGTGGGCCGTCGTAGAGCTTCTTTGCTTCATCGAAATCATGCTCGGTCGAGTAACCATTCTTGCCAAACATGGCTTTAGCCCATTCTCTAAACGCTGAAGCCGTGCGCCCTTTTTCTATGAAGCAAATCTCGCGAAACCATTGATAGACTATGTACCAATGTCGTTGTTGAGTAAAGAGTAGTGTCCCTTTTCTTGGTTCATATTCAAGTAGCGTTTTTATTCCCATTCCGACTTTATCCATATCGAGGCCTTCACGGAATATTTTGTGGAACAAAACCAGAGCAGCTTGTTTGTCAACAGATATATTGTCTTTCTCTTTTGGAGGTTCTTTGGTTTCTGTTTTTGCTCTTTTTGCCACGGCTTCTTTGAAAACATTAAAGAAAGCCATACCTGACTCATTTTTTATTCCACCCATGTAAAGTGCCCGTTGCTCCAGATAGCGAAGTTCCTCCTCTTTCGTAGAGTTGTCAAAAGCAAGCAGATAATAGAGTACACCAAGAACCGTGTTCCGCTGATATACCCATGTCACCTCGTAGCGATTTCTCTTGCTGAAAAAATGCCAAAGTCCTCCGGCTTCCTTCTTAAGAGCTTTCAGGCGGTTATCAGAATTGATAACGCTCTCTTTAAGGTTTTGAGCCAGATTAAAGGCGCGTACAATAGAGAATTCCTCTTCTTTGAGATGGTTCAGACCATATTGCCATCCCCAGCCAGATTGGTACATGGTCTTTGCTGCTTCATAAGCCTCTGTTGTTATGGTATCAGCTCCTTTTATGGCATCCACAGAAGTATAATAATCTTTGCAGTTCATAATTTATCAGACTCTGTGGCATTAATATTCAGTTTGATTGCATCCGCTGCCTGTTCTTTCTTCTCGTCCTCAACCTTGCTATAAATCTGTGTCGTGCGGATATTGGTATGGCCCAACATCTTGCTGACAGTGTATAGATCTGTGCCGTTTGAGAGTTGTAAACAGGCATACGTGTGGCGAAAACAGTGGAAAGTTATGTGCTTGGTTATACCTGCTGCTTTTATCCATCTGGATAAGGGCTTGGAAATCCATGAAGGGGCAGGGAGTCCACCAAATACCAACTCGTCAGGATGGCCAGGCTCTCCACAGAAGAAATATGCCTGGTCAGATATAGGCGTGTACTCCACACCTTTTGTTTTCTTTTGGGTGAAGTTGATGCGATAATGCTCGCCCTCCTTGGTAATCTCTTTCCAAGTCATCTTCATGATGTCGCTATGACGTAAACCAGTTAGGCCGGAGAATAGAGCTGCCCTTTTGATTACGGGATTCTCGCATGGAGTTTCCACTAATTTGTTCAGTTCGTCAAGGGTCAGATGCTCTCGTCTGCTTTCTTCTGCTTGGATGTTCTTTGACTTTGCGGCAATGTCGATAGGTAGATAGCCCTCAACAAATGCTTGTTTTAGTGCTGCTTTGAATATACTATAGTACGAACAGGCTGTATTGGTGGAAATGGTTCCGTTCTTATTACCGCCTTGTGGGGCTCTAAGTAGAAACTGCTTAAACTTCTCCATCAGGTTTAGGTTGATGTTGGCAAATAGAAGCGGCTCGTTCCCATTAAACTCATAAAGGAGGTCGCTGACACGAAACCATGTGTTGCACATTCCTTCATTGTTATAGTGTCTGCTCTTTGCCTCATTCCGGAAGAACTTGATGAAATCGCATTGAGATTTCTCCTTTTGCTCTGCAATAGCTGCATCCATTTCTGTATAGAGCTCTTGGGTGTCGTACTCTTTTTGCCTGATGGCCCTGATATTATCGGCATAGATGCAGGATTCTTGATCTATGGGCGATTTACACATAATGATTCCATTGACATCACGTTTGGGCTTATAAGTACTATTCCCCTCTGAGTCAGTTCTTGCTGTACGCTTCTTGTCCCAGATGGGAGTGGTAATTACTCGATTGACATATTCACGAACCCGTTGCGGTTTGTCCTTTCCAGGAGCAAAGACAGGATATGACTCTATGTAAAGGTACCACTCGTCGCGGTATTCCGATTTGCGGAGTTTTACAGAGGATTTTGTATTGTGAAGTGCTTTCTTCATGCGCGTACATTATTTATATAGGTTATCAATTTCCTTCTTGGGAACATACACGTAGTTGCCAATTTGCCTTGTAGGGATGGAATACTTCCTTATTTGGAGATATGCGGTACTGTCGTTCATGTGATACTTCTCACACATCTCGTTGATAGTGTAACAGTCCTCTGGTTCCAAACTGTACAACTTCGGCTCTGGCTTCTGTTTTTTAATCTGCTCTGAACGTAAGGGGAACATCTTCATCAGTTCCTCTTTGCTTACCCGAATCATCTTCTCACCTGCATTGATATGAGTAATCATCCCTTTTCGGATGAGCCTGTAGAGTGTGAATCGGCTGATATCGAACAATGCGTAGGCTTCCGATACTTTGATATAATCACGGGACTCAGGTATCTGTTTCACTATTGCATCAAGTCTTTTGTGTCTTTCCTCCTCGTCCTTTCTGCGTTTATATGCTATTCTGGAGCATTTGGGAGAGCAATACCATGATTCTATGGTCTTGGCCATGAAGGTCTCGCCACAGATCTTGCACTTTCTTGTTATTTGAAACTTTGCTGCTGCCATATCCTATATTCTTGGTTTATAATCTTATTCAAATATTCTGTTGCACTTTATCTACTTTTTTGTTGTGGTACAAATATGGTGCAAAATTACGATAAAAATATCAATCTACCAAGAAAATATCAATAATTAACATAATACTAAAAACCCGCACAAACTCAGTGTTTATGCGGGTTTTCTTATGATTTACTTATTGTTGCTTATCTAATCTTACTTCACCTCCTCGAAGTCAGCATCTTGGACATCGTCATTGGGGTTCGACTGTGTCTGCTGACCACCTTGGTACTGCTGCTGGTCGGCACCGGGCTGAGGACCTGCCTGCTGGCCCTGGGCGTACATCTGCTGGCTGGCTTCCTGCCATGCGTTGTTGAGAGCTGCAATGGCAGTATCGATGGCTGCGATGTCGCCGCTCTTGTGTGCATCCTTCAGTTGCTGGAGGGCTTGCTCAATAGCGGGCTTCTTGTCAGCAGGGATCTTGTCGCCAATTTCTTTCAGCTGGTTCTCGGTCTGGAAGATCATACTGTCTGCCTGATTCAGCTTGTCGATACGCTCGCGTTCCTTCTTGTCGTTCTCGGCATTCTGCTCTGCCTCGGCCTTCATGCGGTTAATTTCATCCTGCGAGAGACCTGACGATGCTTCGATGCGGATGGCCTGCTCCTTGCCTGTAGCCTTATCCTTGGCGCTGACCTTCAGGATACCGTTGGCGTCGATGTCGAAGGTTACCTCAATCTGAGGAATACCACGACGTGCGGGGGCTATGCCTGTCAAATTGAACTGGCCGATAGACTTGTTCTGAGCAGCCATGGGACGCTCACCCTGCAGCACGTGGATGGTCACCTCTGTCTGGTTGTCAGCTGCGGTAGAGAAGGTCTCGCTCTTCTTGCAGGGGATGGTAGTATTGGCCTCAATCAACTTGGTCATTACGCCACCAAGTGTCTCGATACCCAGTGTCAGTGGGGTGACGTCAAGCAATACGATGTCGCCTACACCGCCTTCCTTGTTCAGGATAGCACCCTGGATAGATGCACCTACGGCTACCACCTCGTCGGGGTTTACACCCTTTGAAGGCTCTTTGCCGAAGTAGTTCTTTACGAGCGTCTGAACGGCAGGGATACGGCTTGATCCGCCTACGAGGATGACTTCGTCAATATCAGCTGTTGACAACTTGGCATCTGCCATGGCCTTCTGGCAGGGTGCCAGACATGCCTGGATGAGGTCGTGTGCCAACTGTTCGAACTTGGCACGTGTCAGGGTCTTTACCAGGTGCTTGGGTACACCGCCTACAGGCATAATGTACGGCAGGTTGATCTCTGTACTGGTAGAAGAAGACAGTTCAATCTTGGCTTTCTCAGCAGCCTCCTTCAGACGTTGCATGGCCATGGGGTCGTCCTTCAGGTTGGCACCCTCGTCGTTCTTGAATTCCTGTACCAGCCAGTCGATGATGACCTGGTCGAAGTCGTCACCACCCAGATGGGTGTCACCATTGGTGGAGAGCACTTCGAAAACACCACCGCCGAACTCCAGGATGGAGATATCGAACGTACCACCACCGAGGTCGAAGACAGCAATCTTCATGTCCTTGTTAGCCTTGTCAACACCATATGCCAAAGCGGCAGCAGTCGGCTCGTTGACAATACGGCGAACGTTGAGACCTGCAATCTGTCCGGCTTCCTTGGTTGCCTGACGCTGTGAGTCAGAGAAGTAGGCGGGTACGGTGATGACAGCATCCGTCACTTCCTGTCCCAGATAGTCCTCTGCGGTCTTCTTCATCTTCTGCAGTACCATGGCGCTGATTTCCTGTGGGGTATATTTACGTCCGTCAATATCGACACGCGGATAGCCGCCTTCGTTCACAACAGAATAAGGTACGCGTGAGATTTCCTTTTCGGTTTGCTGCCAGTTCTCACCCATGAAGCGCTTGATAGAATAAACGGTTTTCTTTGGGTTGGTGATGGCCTGACGTTTGGCGGGGTCGCCAATCTTACGCTCACCGTTCTCAACAAAACCAACGACAGAAGGTGTTGTACGCTTGCCTTCGCTGTTGGCGATTACTACGGGCTCGTTACCTTCGAAAACGGCAACGCAGCTGTTCGTTGTTCCTAAATCGATTCCAATAATTTTTCCCATAATTCTTTTATTTTATTATTATTATTATTCGTTAATTATTGCGATTCTTCGCTGCCAAATCATAGCAAAGCGTATGCCAAACTATTTTTTTTGAAGATTATAATGCCATTTTGTCACAAGTGTCAAAAAGTTTTTTTATCTTTGCACGCACAAAAGGTATAATAATGTATCATTAAAATATCAGTCGTCATGAAAAGAATTGTCTTTACACTCGCGATGGCCTGTGCCATATTGACAACCATGGGCCAGGAGTCTTATATTGTCAAGACAAAGAATGTCAAGCCTGTCGCTTCTGTTGGTCTGTCTTCTGAAGATGCATCCGAATACGAGTCTGCAGAGCTACAGGACTTTGTGTCGAAGAACTTCAGGTTCCGTAGTATGTGTGACTGGCAGGAGGGCATGCGTTTCATGGTTGTTCCGGAAAAGTATGACCTCGTTGTCAACACCTTCCGTGATGCCGAAACCAATAAAGAGGTAAGTAACGGAAAGTTGCGCTACAAGATTATGGTCTATCGTAATCACACAAAAGGCAGCAATGGCCGTGAGCAAATCAACTTCGTGTGTCAGGATGACGGCCGTATCTACTATTACGAATTGCCCAATGGCGATTTCGAGGACTATTGTTATGGTAAGCAGGGAGTCCCCACTTTGGCCTATTTGGATGATGTTGACAAGGCTCGTGAACTCCTGTTAGGCCAGACACTCATTACCCGTCAGCCCATCTTCTACATCGATACCCAGTACGAGGGTGATGGTATGGAAGAGGTGAGGATTCCGGAGAACACAGAGGTTGTTGTTAAGCATATCGGTGTTGGTACCCGTAAATACCCGGTTAAGATTATCGTGGAAGACCCGAAGACCGGCAAGGAGTTCTTTCAACATGTTGTTATGAGCCGTACCAATAATGGCATGCGTGACGAGGATTTTGAAATGGACAACAAGAAGTATCTGTTTCTGAATTCCTTTGAGGTTGTTTCTGGTACTCAGATGGTTAGCGCCGATTTTACACAGTATATAGGAAAGACCATCTACTCGAAAGTTCCTGTTGAGATGATTTCCAAGGGAGACGGCCGCATTCGCAATGTTAAGGTTCCTCGTCTGACAGAGTTTATCATCGATGACATCTCTGCAGTAGGTAATAGCAGGAACGTCATGATGACACTTACCGAGAGTGAATCTCGTCGTGTTTATCTGAAGGAGGTCACGTTCGTCAGTGATGATGTTGCCACGGCGCCCGCCAACTATTTTGGCACGTTGTTCGGTTTTGGTGAAGGAAAACTGCGTAATTCTTCTCGTGAGACCCGTGCCATGATTCGTCAGGGACGTGTTGGTGGCGGTATGACCGAGGAAGAAGTCGAACTTGCTATGGGCGAACCCGACTCCAAGACCGTCAATGCCGATGGTTTGCAGGAGTGGATTTATAAGCGTACCAAGAAACTCTTCATCGTTCAGTTCGATAATCAAGGAAAGGTCGCTAAATTACGAACGACGGAACTCAATCCCAAGACTAAAAAGAAGAAGTAA
>JAEEGK010017656.1_pt1 | contig 15520 bp, 18 predicted proteins | sample 8958771 | NCBI WGS metagenome assembly JAEEGK01 (sample SAMN16246547, study PRJNA631951) | gut metagenome | biome: gut microbiome; feature: rumen; material: SC-attached | host: Bos | place: Iran: Karaj | collected 2018-10
AAATGTGAAAGAAAAAGGCTGCGATTATGTAGCTGCACTTAGGAAAGTAAATCAATCCTACGAATATTGATCATATACAAGGCAGCGCAATGCTAAAGCAGTGACAAATTCCGGTTTATTCGAATAATGGGGTGGGTATAAATATGAGAAAAGAATTTTTGGCTGTATTCAGCGGATTTCCGGATCATCATTTTTCGGAAGAGATAACAAGACGACTTCGCAAAGAATTGACTGTGCGCAAAAGCATCGTGTTTATCACGGCGTGTCCGCTTGATTATGAGCAAAATGATGATGACTGTGACGGCATGTATGAGATGTTCGCGGAACAGGGATTGCAGTTTGAAAAGCATTGCGTGATTGATAAGCGAACAAAACCTGAAATAGCGAAGGAACTGGTAGAAAATGCGGATTGCATTTTTCTGATGGGCGGAGGAGTCTGTGAAGAACAGCTTGATTTAATCCGTGAGAAGGGCTGTTATGATGCTTTAATTAATTGCCATGCTGCCATCTTTGGAGTGAGCGCAGGTTCTATGAACATGGCCTGGAACACGGTTGATTTCTTCGAGTCCATGGAGCCGTTTCAGGGACTGGGATTTACAAACATCACCGTGAGCTGCCATCATAACCCGGAAGATAAATGGCGATACGGGCAGACTTTGAAAATGTCTGAAACCCGGACGGTTTACGCCATGGAAGATATGAGCGCTTTCTTTTTCAAGGGAGGAAAGATTGATATTGTCGGAAAAATCTACAGGGTAGAGAACAGGGAACTCCGTGCCGTTACTGAGAAAGATATCAAAGAACTTGAACAGGAATACCAAGTAAAAAAAATATATTCTCTTGAGGATTGCACGTTTACCCCGGTATCCGGGCATGAAGGCGGGAGAAATCAGATTGTAATCGTCAGTCGTGACGGGGAGAAACAATATGTCCTTCGTATCTCCGTCCTTGGGGATCGAAGCGAAACCGATTATCTGGCCGAAACAGAGTTTGTGCACTTTCTTGCTGAAAATGGTGCGCCCGTAGCGGATGTTGTTCCATCCGTTCGGGGTAGACTGGTGGAGTGTATGGAAACAGACGGCAAGAAGGTGTATGTTAGTCTGTTTGCTTATGCCAAAGGAATGCTTATTGCGGATAACAGCTACCGTTATCGGGAAGGTGCGCCACTGAGCGAATATTTCTACAACGCCGGTAAAGCTCTTGGGGCAATCCATAGGCTGTCAAAGTCGTATGTGCCTGTCCATACTCGCTCGGACTATTTTGACAAATATAACATGACGTATCTGAACCACCTGATTCCGGATGAATTCGGTGAACTTAAAACAGCCATTGCCAAACGACTCGAGAAATTCCGTACTTTATCGAAGGACAAAAACTGTTACGGTCTGGTTCATTTTGATTTCAGCGACGGAAACTACCATATTGACATGGATACGGGTTGTGTCACAGTGTTCGATTTTGATAACTGTATGAATTGCTGGTACATGTTTGACCTTGCAAATCTCTGGATTCACAACGAAGGCTGGACAAGGCAGGAACCCGACCCGGGCAAACGCTTTGCATTGATGCAGCAGTGCTTCGACCTTCAATTGCAGGGGTATAAAACCGAAACGAATCTACCGGAAGAGATGCTTGAAAAGCTACCATTGTTCATCGATATGGTGCTAATCGAAAACATTGTAGATGAACTGGAATGTTGCGCCCGTGAAGGTGAAGAACCGGACTATGAAGATATAGAAGATGTGGCGGAATGCCTGATTCATGAGATTCCTTACGCGGGAATCGGGCAACAAAAAATGAATAATACATATATAATCAGAGAAGCTGTTCCGGATGATGCAGAGAAAATGATTATATACCTGAATCAAGTAAATGGAGAATCTGACAATCTGTTGCTTGGGAAAAATGAATTTAACGTTCCGGTTGAAGGCGTAAAAAGAAAACTGGCTATGAGTAAAGACTCGCAGAACAGTATTGTTTTGATAGCTCTTGAAAACGAACAGATTATTGCGAGAGCAGAATTGGAAGGATACTATCCGGCGAGAATTCGCCATAGGGCTAAATTCGCAATTTCAGTAAGAAAAGATTACTGGAATCAGGGTATAGGAACAGAAATGTTGAAAAGAATTATCGAGCAGGCAAAGGAGATGAAAATCAGGGTTATAGAACTGGAAGTAATCTCTGATAATGCAAGAGGCATTAATCTGTACCATAAAATGGGATTTGTTGATATAGGAATATATAAAGATTATTTCTACGTAAACGAGAAGTTTAAAGATGCCGTTGTAATGCAGAAACTACTATAGGCTTGATAGGTACATGATATGAATTATAGAAGAGGGATAAAAAAGAACAGAATATTACCTAAGGTACTGGTCATAATTGCTGTTGCGGTGATGCTTTTAATATTTGTATTCAGAAATGAAATAAGAACGATATTATCTATAAAAAAGATAGATGATTATGGCATGTATCAAATGAAATATTATGGCAGTTATGATTTGGACGGATTATTAAATCAGGGAATTTCATCAGATGATGAATTGCAGGATTTCATAATCAAAGAACTGACTCACGGTATTCCGGTGGATATTGACGTTACTGGAGGAGGATGCACCGCGTTTGTATATACGGATATGGATGGTAGAACCATTATGGGAAGAAATTTTGATTTCAGCTATTCGCCATCTCTCCAGGTATTTACAAATCCTGCAAACGGATATGCATCTGTATCAACAGTTAATCTTGCTTTTGCCGGGTATGGAGAGAACAATCTTCCGGACTCATTCGTAAACAGTTTTTTGGCGTTAGCTGCTCCATATCTAACATTTGATGGAATGAATGAAGAGGGGGTTGCAGTATGTTCACTGGCAGTTCCGGAAGCGGATAATCCATCAACGGGCAAAACAATGATTAATACGTCCGTTGCAATGAGGATGATTTTGGATAAAGCTGCAGATGTGAGTGAGGCGATAGACCTACTTAAGCAATTTGACATCTACTTTTCCGGTGATATACCATGCCATTTCCTTTTGGCGGATTCAAGCGGCAAATCAGTTATCATTGAATACTATGATGGCGGAATGCAGGTTGTAGAGCCGGATGAGAATTTCCAGGTAGCATCTAATTTTATCGCTTACAATCATCTAAATATAGGAGAAGGCTACAGCGAATTTGATAGATACAATTCAGCTCATGATTTTCTTATTCAGAAGAATTGTAATGTGTCTGAAGATGAAGCAATGGCTTTGTTAGCAAAAATAGGAGTCATGTCTGGAGGAGTGGATAAATTGCAGTGGTCTGTTGTTTACAACCTGAATGACCTTCGTGGAAAGATTTTTGCACACCGGAAGAATGATATGTCGACCGAATTTAATCTTAATTAATGGAGAAGGCAATGGTTTACGAGTTAGAAGATACTTTAAAAGTGAAAGAGCTGTTTGAGGGTTGGGAAGAGACATTGATTTATTCCTGCCTCCAAAAGGTAATGGGCAAGATATATGTAACAGATCCAAAGAGGCCGGCATCTGCCATGGCATTTGTCGGGTGCTTTGCATTCTATGCCGGAAAGCCTGATGAGGAGCTTGTTATGGCAAAACCGGATGGTTTTGTAATCATGACACCTCAGAACGAAGAATGGGAAGCATGTATTGAAGCGTGTTTTCCTGATGCGAAGAAAATTACAAGATATGCTATAAAGAAAGATACACGATTTGATAGAGATTATCTTACAAAGCTGACATCCGGATTACCTGAAGGTTACGTGCTCCGAGCCATTGATGAAGAAGTATATGATTTATGCCTTACAGATCCTGTGACAGCAGATTTTGTTTCTTCATTCGGAAGCAAAGAAAAGTATCTAAAGATAGGCAGAGGCATGGTTATTCTCAAAGACGGGAGAATCGTTTCCGGCGCATCATCCTATACAAGATATAAAGAGGGTATTGAAATTGAGATTGACACGGTAACGGAAGAACGGAGAAAGGGATTCGCTCTGGCTGTAGGTGCAGCTTTAATTTTAAGATGCCTTGATGAAGGATTGTATCCAAGTTGGGATGCACATGATATGAATTCGGTTCATCTGGCGGAAAAATTTGGGTATGAATTTGATTATGAGTATACAGCGTACGAAGTGTCTCGTGAAAGCCGGACACACTAAAAGTTACTGGATTGAAAAGGAAGAATAATAAATGATGAATATAAGAACAAAGCAATTTCAAATATTGACGGATATTAATCTCGTATGGGATTTCCTGACGGATACATATGATCGCGAAAATGGGGGTGGAGTTGCGGCCCCCTTCTTTGAACACGCAATTTTGGCCTCTTGGATGGATAATTCGTATTCTTATCTGAACAGATTTTGGTTTGACGGTGATAAGGTTGTTGCCTTTGTCTTTTATGAAGTTCCTGCTACGGACATCTATTTCAACATTCGTAAAGGATATGAATTTCTTGCGGATGAACTGATAGAATATGCCATGACTACCATGCCAAATTGGAATGGTGAGCAGCAGTTTGTTCTTTTTAATGGTCAGGAATATCTCAAGGAAGCAGCAAAAAAACGTGGGTTCAAACAGGTTTTTGAATATGAAGACAGGATATTCGATTTCGAAAATGAATTAAACTATGATTTGCCTGACGGATATCACTTTGTTGAACCGAATGATATTGATACCATTAAGATTGGGAAACTCTGCTGGTATGGGTTCGATCATGGAGATAAGGGTGAGTTTGTAAATTGGGACAAACAGGATACATCCCTCGAATGGACACCGGAAAAATCCTATAAAGATTGTCTTGGACTTGCAATGGCACCGCTTCCGCATTCGACACCTGATTATGGTGTGGTTATTGCTGATGAGAAGGGAGAATATGTTTGCTATTCGGGGATGTGGTGGGTTCCTCAAAATAAACTGGCCTATATGGAGCCTCTTTGTACTGCTCCCGAACACAGAAGAAAAGGTCTGGCTGCTGCAGCATTGACTGTTCATTATCGAAGGATGAAAGCACTGGGAGCAACACATATGACAGGTGGCGGAGATCCTTTTTATGAGAAGATCGGATATGGAAAGGGAAGGCATTGGAGTTTTTGGAGGAAAGATGATGAATAAATCGATATTTGAGACTGCGAAAGACTATGCATTTGATTACATGGAAGGAATTTCGGAGCGGCATGTGTATCCAAAGGAGGAGGATTTATTAAAGCTTAAGAGCTTTTATGAGCCACTGCCTCAAGTGGGTACAGATGAAGAGGAAATTTTGTCAGCTCTTCATAAAAATGGCTCGCCCAATACATTAGCACAGACCGGAGGAAGATATTTTGGATTTGTAAATGGTGGTGCATTACCGGTCACACTTGCAGTCAGGTGGTTGACTGATGTATGGGATCAGAATTCTGTACTTTATGTTGCATCTCCTATCGCAGGCGTAATTGAAGAAGTATGTGAGAAATGGATTGTTGATTTATTTGGGCTTCCTAAAGAAACTGCTATGGGACTGGTGGGAGGTTCTTCGGATGCATCTCTATGTGCGCTGACTGTTGCGAGAAATACAATATTAGAACGTAATGGTTACAACATTTATGAAAATGGATTGATGGGGGCTCCTGAGATTCGTGTTGTATTAAGTGAAAATGCACATGCAACCATCTTCAAAGCTTTATCTATTTTAGGAATCGGTTCAAAGAATATAATTAAGGTTGAGTCAAATCCGGATGGGACATTACGTTTGGACAAGCTGCCTGAATTAGATGAAAAAACGATTTTGATCCTTCAAGCCGGAAATGTAAATACAGGAGCATTTGATCAGTTCGAAACACTCTGCGATTTAGCCAATGAAAAGAAGGCATGGATTCATATCGATGGAGCGTTTGGGCTATGGGCTAAGACAAGCAAGGAATATGCCTATCTTGCAAAGGGAATGGAAAAAGCCACGTCGTGGTCTGTCGATGCACATAAAACATTAAATGTTCCATACGATTGTGGAATTGTTCTTTGCAAATATCGGGATGCATTCTGCAAAGCATTACAAGCCAATGGAGACTATATCATTTACAGTGGAAAACGAGATGGCATGCTATATACAACGGCTATGTCAAGAAGAGCAAGGTCTTTTGAATTGTGGGCTGCAATTAAGTACTTGGGTAAAGAAGGAATTGGAACTCTTGTGGAAACTCTATGCAAGAATGCAAAAACCTTTGCTGAGCGTTTATCACAACTTGGATTTACAATACTGAATGATGTTGTGTATAACCAAGTACTGATACAGTACAAAGATGATGAGAGGACAAAACGTGTTCTTGAATATGTCCAAGAGGATCGAGTTTGCTGGTGTGGACCGACACAATGGAAAGGTAATATGGCAATTCGATTAAGTGTATGTTCCTGGGCAACCACAGAGGAAGATATTGAATTGTGCATTGATAGTTTTAAAAGAGGAATTGAATATGAAATATAGAATCAGAATTGCAGTTCCCAAGGATGAACAAAAGATAAGGGAACTGTTCATTGAAATGCTGCAGACAATTTATCATACGGAAGATGTTCAAGGGTATGAGCCGGGATGCCTGGACCGATACTGGATTAATGGTGAAGAGCACATTTTTGTTGCAGAGGATGAAGATGTTGTTGCTTACCTTTCAGTTGAAGTTCACCATGAATCGGATAAGGATTATATTTACCTTGATGATTTGTCTGTTACGGAAAAATATCGAAGTCAAGGAATCGGAAGTGCACTAATCCGTGAAGCGGAAAAATATGCACGAGAAATCGAAATCCCGGACATTGTTTTTCATGTAGAGAAATCAAATACAGAGGCATTTCGATTGTATGAAAGACTTGGATATAAAATATTCCGTGATGATGGTAGCAGATACCTGATGAATAAATCTGATTGCAAATGAAAATGCTGTACCGTTTTATGAGAAGCTCGGTATGAAGAAAGCTGATGATGTGATGCAGTACAATCATATTGAATGGACAGAGTGGACAGTGCGATAAAGCAAAGGAAGATATTATGAAATAAGGAGAAATAACGATGACTAAATCGGCCTCGAGAGGGTCTCGAGTTAACTACATAGATAATCTCAGATGGATGTGCGTACTTCTGCTGATACCTTATCATGCAGCAATGTCATATAACATCTGGGGAGAAGATTTTTATATATTTTTTGAACAAAGCAAACCCATTGCAGCGCTTGTTTTATTCTGCTCACCCTGGTTTATGCCCTTGATGTTCCTGCTGGCAGGAGTATCCGCCAAGTTTTCTCTTAAAAAGAGGGGATACCTTGGTTTTATAAAAGAGCGATTTATAAAATTGGGAATGACATTTATTCTTGGAGTTTTGTTGATAAACCCTGTGCTTAGTTACTTTGCTGATGTTACACATAATGGGTATATCGGCAATTATTTCGAGCATTACAAAGTTTTTTTTACAAGGATAACTGATTTATCAGGTAATGATGGGGGCTTCGCAGTGGCCCACTTGTGGTTCATCCTGGTCCTTATGATTATTTCTCTTGAGGCTTGTGTGATAATAAAAATAGTGGAAATAATACCAATCAAGAAGAGAGAGAGCCTGGGCCTGATTTGTTTTATCGTATTATCTTTGGCGGCAATAGCCACATATAAAATAAGACTGTTTGATAAACCGGTCCACACGTATTTCTTCCTGTTCTTGCTGGGATACTACTTCTTCAGCAATGAGAATTACATTGTGAAGTTAAAGGAATTGAAGTGGCTTATAGTGCCGATATTTCTGATTTCAGCGGCTTTAAATGTATACCTGTATGAATACACCGAGGGCTTCTACAGACTCAATACTGAATGTAGCTATTTGGCATTTATTTTGGGAGTGCCGGCTCTAATTTGCTTGGGTTCCCTGTGGCTTGACTTTAGAAATGATGTTACAGGCTTCTTCTCCGAAATATCATATTTGTACTACGTAATCCATTTCCCGGTACTTGTGTTTTGCCAGTACACTTTGGACCAAATCGGAATGAACCACACAGGGAATTTCTTTGTGACAATACTGCTTGCAGTTCCCATAACGCTGACGCTATGCATCATATATAAAAGTATTAAAAAGCACCTTGCTACAAAATAGCAAGGTGTTTTATTTTAAAAAAATATGCGATAATAGAAAACGAGGCAAAAACAGACCCACGGAGGCCGTAATTGAAGGAAATGATGGTATGCCCTAACTGCGGGGCGCAAATTGAAAAAGACATTACTAAATGTCCATATTGCGGATATATCAATAAAGAGGCGGCGGAGAAGAAGTTCAGAGAAGATCTGGGCGAGATTCAACGTAACATCGAGGAGACGAAGAAGGAACCCAAAAAGGCACTGGTAAAGGGAATCACCGGCGGAACAAAGGTGATACTTATTATTAGCTGCATACTCATCTTACTGGTTGCCTTGTTTTTTGTGTTGCTTTATATAGATACAAGAGATAAACCAAAGCTTTTTCTTACTGCCAAGGAACAGGAATATGCATCAGCGTACGTTCTGATGGCCGGGGAACAACTTGATGAAGCGTATGAAGAGAAAGACATACAGCGAATGGCGGAGATTTTTGATAAAGCATATTCTGAAGATAGGGTATCAATCTGGGGAGTCCCTCATTATGAGGCCGGATTTGCATCAAGCTGTTATATGAAACTGCAGAAATGTCTGCCTAACCTGGATAAAGAAGAGATATCAAATCATGAGGCTGAAGAGATTACTTACTACTGCTTCTACTTCTATTACAGGGCCTATGGAGATGACGGAGCTGAGATTTTCGACCCCATAAGAGAGGATGAAATTTTACCAATCATAACGGAAAGACTTGGATTTACTGTGGAGGATATGGAGAGCTTTAGGGAAAAGGTGTGGTTTCCTCCAAATGTTAACAGATCCAAGGTTCACAAAGTTACCAAGAAATATTATAAGAACTATCATTAATGAGGTGAGATAACAGGGTGAAGTGTAGATACTGTGGAAGCAATCTTGGCCTGGAAGATGCAGTCTGTCCTTATTGCGGTAAGGTAAACAAAAAGGCGGCCAAATATCTTGCGGAAAAGAATAAATACCTTAACGAGTTTGAGAAGACCAAAACAGATGTCAAAGAGAAGTCGAAAACAGCCGGAAGAATAGGAAGATTGGCTGTTATCGGCGTTATGCTTATTCTTATTTTGGTGATGAAATTCAGCGTCAGCAGATATTCTGATGTTGAGTATCGCATAAATAAAAGAGAGGACATCATTGCTTCAGAAGTAAATAAGAACAGAGACAGCATAGCAGAAACTGTTAAGGAAATGGAAAAGAACAGGGAGTACGTGGCCCTGTCTTGCTATACGCTTAACTATCGCCTGAGAAGTAATGAGCAATATGATGACTATTTCAGAGTGTTTACGGCTGCAATCAGTTATAGAACCATTTACGAAGATATCATAAGCATAGTGACCGGATTTGAAGGATACGATAAAAAGACCACAAAAGATTGGTGCTATGATGCTGCGATTTATATCAGCGACTGGAATAGCTATGTCGCAGGGGGATTCTGGAATGACTCTCCGGATTCACCCATGCATGCAGGGGAACATGGGGCGTTTCTTGCCGACGCCAAAAAAGATGCACAGGACATGGTGCAGGTGTATTTTAACCTGACTGATGAACAGGCAGAATCCATGTGGACAATGGATAAGGAAGCTCTTGGGGAGCTACTGTATGAGAGCTGCAAAGAGCTTTATCCAAAGGAGGCGGCAGATGAATAAAGAAAAGAAGAGAAAAGATCCTGTAATTATTCTTTTGGATATAATAATAGTCGCGCTGATTTTTGTAACCCTTTATGTGGGGCAGTCATATGTTTTCTACAAAATCAGGATGAATGAGGAAACCTTTGCCGCGGATCCCGACAAAATGGCTTTTGAGCTCCAGAGAGGGGATTATGCCGGACTCATTCAGGGCAAGTACATGAATGAATTTAACGGAAACGCAGAAACTCCGGGTTACCATTCACTGGCGGATTATGTTGAAGCGGCATTTGCCTATAAAGTATATGATGCCAAGGGATATACGCAGGAAGCGAATGAACAAAAGGCTATCATGGACGAGGCTCGGGTGAAGATGGAGGAGCTGACGATTTTTGCAGACAAGGTGGATAAATGGTTAAATTGACAAAGCTAACGTTCATTAGTATAATGGCTAATGGACGTTAGTTTTTTGTTTATATTCTGCATAAACATGGAGGGAATATAAGATATGACAAGGAAAGAGGAAATAATCTATGCAACTCTGGAACTTGCTGCAGAGAATGGAATGAAGGGCGTATCCATGTCGCAAATCGCTGATAAAGTAGGCATTAAGGCGCCGTCGCTTTATAATCATTTCAGCTCTAAAGATGAGATTATCAGGGAGATGTACAGATTCCTCAGAGAGCAGGCCCTGATCGGAAGTAAGGAAGACGCAGCCGACTATTCGAAGTTTATGGACAGGAGTACGGAGGAAATCCTGCTGAGCTCCATATCGGCATATATGGGAATTGTTTCAAACAAGAATATGCTTCAGTTCTTTAAAGTTCTTTATTCAGAAAGACCCACAAATCCCATAGCTGCATCAATAATTGTAGAAGAGACGGATCGCATGATTCAATTCTCTAAGAATATGTTCTATGCGCTTGCAGTTCATGGAAAAATGGAAAGTAAAAATATTGACATAGTTGCAAAGACATTTTCACTGACCATTCATTCTCTCATTGATTACAGAATGGATATGTTAACATCCGGAACAGTGGATGAGTTCGGAGAAGAAGGCAGTCCTGTTCCAAAGAATATTTTGGACTTTGTGAGATGGTTCAGTTATCAGATTGGAGGAAGATAATGAACAGAAAACTTATTAACTGGATGGGGCTTTTGGGAGTAGGCGCACTTATATCTTATATGACTGCAGCGTATTTTTGCAGAGCCGCATTCCCAGGATATAATTGGATGGAACAGGCAGTCAGTGATCTTTCGGCAGAGTCTGCACCTTCAAGGCAATTATGGGATAAGCTGTCTGCGGTATATTCGGCCGGAAGTGTAGTATGCACAACATGTGTTGCCATATTTGTGTCGGAGAAGAAAATTTCCTCAAAAATTTTTCGCGTGGGTATATATCTTCTTGTTATAATGAGTTGGATATCAAAAATTGGATATCAGATGTTCCCTCTTGATGATGCAGGTAAAGCAATCGGGGGAGTTGATGAAACAATGCATATGATTGTCACAGCCTTTGTTGTGGTACTTTCGATAGCATCTTTTGTGACGCTTATAATAGCAGGGATTAAGAGAAAAGAGGTCAGGGGAATCGGAATCTGGGCAGCAATATTCTTTGCCATGCTGCTAATGGGACCTATAGGAATGGCCTCATTTCCACCTGAGTATTTCGGCATAGGTGAAAGATTCAGTATCTATGCAGCCGTAGGATTTGAAGCGGTTCTTGGCCTGTATCTCTTCAACGGATTTAAAGGAGTTGCTTCTTTATGATTCATAGATCCGGCGGAACGTTGGAACATAAAACCGGAATATATTTCAGTTTTATTGACAATGGGGGGGTGCAGGATAACGGTTTATGGAATTACGAAAAGGTCGGATTCAGGACTGTGGATGAGAATGACGAAGGGTTTATTATGGTATGTGAATTATGAGAGTGATCAACTATTTTGATAGCGATAAACAGAGCCATTGGCTAAGTGAAATCAAAAGAAGCGATTGGGGAGCTGCCGGATTTCTGCATGAATTGCTGAGTAAGGAAACATTCTTTGATATTACAGGTAAAAATTCAATAGTTCTGTTACTTACTGACGGTGATGAACTGATTTCATTTTGTACATATGCCGAAAAGGACGATATTCAGCCAACAGAGCTTACTCCGTGGATGGGATTTGTTTATACTTTTCCGGAACATAGAGGGCATCATTATGTCGGGCTCCTTATGGAAGAGATAGAAAGGCTTGCAATTAAAGACGGCGTGTCAGAAGTTTATATCTCTACAAACCATATCGGACTCTATGAGAAATATGGCTGTGAGTTCAAAACTGAAATGAACGACATGAATGGGGAACCGTCCAGGATATATGTGAAGAAGGTCCCAACCAATGAATTGCTGATTGAACTTAAGGATACGGAGTGGCCGTTTGAATATACAGATCACGACCGCCGGATAGCTAGGGCAATAGTGTTTGATGATGCAGGATACTTTTATTTTGTTCGTGCCGAAAGAGATGATGATTTTGGTAGAGCGACGTTGATAGAAACTTCCGGTGGCGGAGTCGAAGCCGGAGAGGATCTCGATTCGGCGATTAAACGTGAGCTGAAAGAGGAATTGGGAGCAGAGGTTGAGGTCGTTTGCAAGATTGGTGTTGTCAGCGATTATTATAATCTGATCCATCGGCGCAATCTGAATAACTATTTCCTTTGTAAAATTGTTTCATTCGGGGATAAGCATCTGACTCGGGATGAGATAGAAGACTTCCATCTGTCAACTATAAAGCTGACCTATGAAGAATCACTTGCTGAATATGAAAAAAGACGGGAAACAAAGCTCGGAAGGCTGATTGCGAACAGAGAAATGCCTATACTTAAAAAAGCTAATGAAATTATGAGCAAACTTTGAGTATGGAAAAACTTTCAGAATAGTGCACGAATAATACTTTGTAAATGTGGATGAGGTGGGATCTTATGGCTAATAAAGTGGCTGTGATAACAGGTGGAGGACATGGATCATGGCGAACATGGATGGACATATGACGATAAGAAAAACGACTGAGAAAGATCTGAAAAGAGTAATGGAAATATATAGCTACGCCAGAAAATTCATGGCAGATCATGGAAATCCAAATCAGTGGGGAAAAAGAAACTGGCCTCCGGAGGAGCTGATCAGGTCTGATATCGAAAAGGGCTATAGTTACGTTTGTGAGAATAATCATGGAGATGTAGTCGGAACATTCTTTTTCAACCAGGGAAAAGACATCGAGCCTACCTATGTGACCATTGATGATGGTGAGTGGATTGGAGACGATATCTATGGAGTGGTACATAGGATAGCTTCTGACGGTTCTGAAAAGGGAATAGGTTCTTTCTGTATCAAATGGGCATTGGACCAATGTGGACATCTAAGAATAGATACCCATGGAGACAACACAGTGATGCAGGGTATGCTGAAAAAGCTTGGATTTACTCATTGCGGTACGATTTATGTTTACGAAGACAACGATCCAAGACTGGCTTTTGAGAAGATAATGTGAGGGGTTGATACGCTTTTCAACCTTGTTATAGGTGAGATTGATGCTTATCCTGAGCCTGCTGATGAACATGGCGCAGATTCTGAGATGGATACCTTCAGTCCATGCTGGATGCTAAATAAGGCATATCATGGAAAAGGGTACGCCTATGAGGCAGCTTATGCTTTCTTTGACTATCTTTTCAAGGAAAAAGAAGCAAGGCGTATTTATGCCTATACCGAGGATTATAACAAGTCGAGTCAGCATCTTTGCGAGAAACTAGGGATGAGACAGGAAGGTCTTTTCAAGGAGTTCATTAGTTTTGTTAAAAATCCTGATGGAACTCCGCATTATGAGAATACCTATCAGTATGCCATTCTGAAAAAAGAGTGGGATACAAAATTTCTTTAAATTTTATTGATTAAGGAGTTTGAATCTTTATGAAAGACATACAGATATTGATGATCTTATACTGAATACGAGTGGTGTTGCGATCGGAGCATGTATTATATTTGCTATACGAAATAGTCGAAAAGATGTGGAATAGACAATTTTCCCGCAAAATAAATTAGGATGAAGAATCGTAGTATATCTATGAAAAAGAATAAACTTATTGTATTTGCCGTTGGCACCATGTGTCTTTCTTTGGCTTCCTGTAATAGCACCGACGCTATGAATGAGACCGGACACAATTTAACTGAAGATAATGCCGTTTATCAGGATAAATTTGACTGGGAAGATGATCCGACAATAGGCAAAGTTCAGGCTGGATGCTATAAGCGAGTCGGAATTACTAAAAAAGATGAAACATATGAAGAAATGCTGGAACTGCGAGATATTGCAAACAAGGGTTATCTGGTCGTGTGTGATGACGGAACTGCTATTTTTAAACTTGATGGAGAAAAGACAGCGTATCTTTATGATGAATTCAATTTCTATCAGAGTGATGATTCAGAAAAAACGAATGGAATCCCTTATGTTTATATAGGCGGAAGACTTATTACCAATGATGGGGCCACGATAACACAGTATTTAATGCTTTCGGATGAGGAATCGGAATCCACGGAATCATCAATGTCGTTGCCGTCAAGAAGCTATTTTGAGAACTTAGACAGAGATTCAAGTCTGGAAGAAATCATCGAACAGATTGGAAATTGTGGTTATGAAGGGTCCGGGATTATATACCATGTATGGGTGCTTGATGACGGTTCAAAAGCGGAATTGGTATTTAACAGTAAAGGGGAAATAGAATTTATCTACATTGTCAAAGGTGATACCAGTGAAAGAATATTCGATCGAGATAATTCTTGAAGAAGCACAAGAGCAAAAAATCAGAAGCGAGCATTACGTTATTCATGTACTCAGGGATGATCCGGCATTTGTTCCGGAACTTGATTTTGTGATGGAGCAGGATGGTAAGTTGATAGGACAGAACATATTTATGAAGAAAGAAGAGTATTACGGTATGGAAGCAGAGGTATATTGACTTATGCGTATTTCGGAAAGCTGCGCTAAATGCCTGTATGACAGGCAATTGAATAAGACGGACAATGAAGAGTACCTTGCAGAGATAAAGGAACTTCTTGATAACCGGCGCGAGAGTGATACCAGCCCTTATATGGTATATCTGTTCAATAAGGTGCATGTCAGATACTTTGGCACCGGTGCAGATTATAAGGATATCAAGAAAAAGTATAACGACCTTGTGCTGGATTTGGAGGAAAACTTAAGAGCAGAGATTGAAAACGCACCTGATCCACTGGCAAAGTCAATTGTGATAGCCCGTGTTGGAAACTATATTGATTTTGGAGCCATGAACCATGTGGATGAAAATGAATTCCTGACGTTGTTTAAGGATACAGAAATGCGGATGGACGATATTTCTGTCTACGAATCATTTATAAGAGAATGCGAAAATGCAAGGTCATTTCTGCTTGTATGCGATAACTGCGGCGAGATTGTCTTGGATAAACTGATGATAGAACAGTTGAAGAAACGATTTCCGTATCTTGACATTAAAGCGATGGTACGTGGCGGTGAAGTGTTAAATGATGCTACAGTGGAAGACGCAGTATATTCAGGTCTTGATAAAGTGGCTGGGATCGTATCAAACGGAGAGGCAATTGCCGGAACCATTTATGATATGATGCCGGAGGAAGCGAGGAATTCAATTGATGAAGCTGACGTGATCCTTGCGAAAGGACAGGGGAATTATGAATCGATGTCGGGACAGGGGAGACATGCCTATTATGAATTCCTGTGCAAGTGTGATCTT
>JAEEGK010017659.1_pt1 | contig 15519 bp, 13 predicted proteins | sample 8958771 | NCBI WGS metagenome assembly JAEEGK01 (sample SAMN16246547, study PRJNA631951) | gut metagenome | biome: gut microbiome; feature: rumen; material: SC-attached | host: Bos | place: Iran: Karaj | collected 2018-10
ATCGGCAAGGTTTTTGTCATGGGAACACTGTTATAATGCTTTTCATGAAGCACGCGCGCAAAAATCTCCGGATCTTGATTATCTAAGCTTGCAGTTAGCATTCTACCTTGCCAGCTGGGGTATGTATAGGGGATCATCATTCCTGCTGCAAAAAGACTACACCGTCCACAAAAATGCGGTACAGGTAATCCTCGAAAGCAAATATAACTCTTTGGATGGGATCAACTGTATTGATTACAAGACGGCAAGTAATATCAATCTGTTGTTTAAGGAGCTTGTTCCCCAGCTTGAAGAGCATTATGAAAATGTTCGAAAAACTCTTCCCAAATATCAATCTGCGCAAACCGGCATTTCGACAACACTTATCACGAAAATACTGATGGGTACGCTTGCGTGTGTTCCCGCATATGACAGATACTTCGTTTCAGGAATCAAATCAAGCGGCGTAGCAACAGGGAGTTTCAACTGCGCTTCATTGGACAAAATTGTTAAACACTATATCCGCAACAGCAAACTATTTGAGACAGAAAGGAAGCATATGACCACAGGCATATGTTCGTATCCGCAAATGAAATTGGTAGATATGGAATTCTGGACAATTGGTTTTAAAAGTGCGCATAACGGAAAATTATTATAGGCAAGTTCGGTAAAGGGGGGATAACAGAAAAATGAAAAAGATTTTGACTCTTATACTTCTGTTAATGGTTTTATCCATTACTTCGTGCGACAGCAACCACATCTCAATTGTAAGAGATACTGATTCACAAGAAATGACAATGAGTGACGCCAAGCCTTTTCGCGGAAAAAGCACAGCAACCGCTGTCGGAGTTGACGACATCTCAAAGTATCTCTGGGAAGAAGTATACTCTTCTGCACATAATGTCAATATAACAAAAATCCATGATGTAAGCCAGAAACAGGGCGAAACAGCAAATAAAATGACGGTAACGTGTACAGTTGACGTCAATAACGAATTTTGCGGATGCTCAACAAATTGGACAATACATTTTGAAAGATTCAATGATAATTGGATCGGTAATAGCTTGCAGCAAGGAATATCCGAAACGATCCTTAGAGAAGATATTGATTTGTCAATGTTTACGTCCAAAATACAAGATAACTATTCCATGCTTGAATCACTTTTTAGGTATAGGTCTGGCAAAAAGTCAAAGTCTTTGGGGCTATTTGAAGATATTTCTGCAAACTACAACGTCGAAGACAGAGTAATTTACATAGCATTTGAACAGTATGATTTGGGTTCTGCCTTTGTGAGTAAATCTCCATGTATCCTTAAACTGGAGTTTTATGACACTCCGTTTATGCTTACTTGGTTTTTTACTACTCCTTCGGGCCAACGCGGTACAAGTATAGATTCCATTGACTGGTTAGCTGAGGTCCATTCTGATGACGAGTATGAGTTTTCAGTTTCAGAGCGTTATAATCTTTTTTCGGGAAACAGAGAAGAACTCCCAATTTGGGACATTACCGGACATTATTCATCATATAGTTATGAATTTGATATAGAAAAAAAGGACGGCGTTTATATAGCGAAGAATATATATTTAATATATTTCTCTGATGTTTATTACTTGGCAGAAGCGCCTATCGTTTTTTCGATGGATATAGCGATGGATCCGGCAGTGCAGACTTCATTGATATAGATTTATCCGATATAAATGCAAATTATTATACCAAGTCAATTCGCTTAAAGATCAAAAACAATAATGTATTTTATTTTGAAACAGAACTATTACACGATATACCTTTGGATCTAACTGCAATTCCCAAATGTTTACATGAAAGTGTCATGGATTTTTATGGGACGACCAAGTACATAATCAGCGATAACATTCCAGATTATCAACCTGCTCAGCTCCAAACGGACGCGGATGAAGATCGGCTCGCCGCGCGCATAGCGGCTGAATATGGCGACGGGAAATACAGAATAAGCGACTGGACCGATACGCTCAGCGACGCCGAAAGAGACGAACTGGACGAAATGCTCTGCCGCACCGTGGAGGAATATTACTGCGATTTCGCGGTGATAATCACGGACGGTTCGGATTTTCTCGGCGAAGACGAAACGCTTGCGGATTTCGCGGAAGCTTTCTATGACAATTCGGGGTACGGCGTGGGCGCCGACAGGGACGGGACCATGCTCATTGCCGACTCGGAGCTCGGCGCCTACGGGATATATACCGAAGGCTCCATGACGGAGCTGCTTACGGAAGAGGCTGCCTCGACAGCCTGCGACGCCTTTGACGCGGCCCTTTTGGACCGGGGCCTTTACGGTGCGGTGGAAGCGTATATCGGCGCGATATCCCTCGAAGTCGAAAAGCTCATGTCTGCACAGACCCGTGAAGCGGCCGGAGGACCGGTCATAAAATACACCGAGCCCTTCGTCGCGTATCACGACTACGACGCTCCGCGAGTGGTAGACGGTGCGGACCTTTTCACGGATGCGGAAGAGGGCGCGCTTGCCGGGCGCATAGCGGAGATGGGCGAGAAATGGGGCAGCGACTTCGTCATCGTTACCGTGAACGATACCGGCAGCCTGTCTCATATGGAGTACGCCGACGACTTTTATGATTATAACGGCTACGGCCTCGGTCCGGATTACGACGGCATGCTGCTGCTGATATGCACGAATCCCGAGCATAGAGGCTGGTGGATATCCACCTTCGCGGAGTGCTTCGACCGTTTTGGGGAGCGTGATATCGACGGGCTGGGCAGCGCAATCAAGCCTTATCTTTCCGACGGGGATTATTTCCGCGCCGCAGAGGCATATTTAGACGGTGTCGAGAATGTATTCGGACAATCAACTGCTTAAGGCGAAGGAAATCGAGTCTCTTCAGGTTTTCGCCTTAAGTATAAAATGTATTGTGGAGCGGCCGAGATCGGCCGCTCCGCGCTGTTTGTTTTCGCCTATTTCACCTTGCGCATGAGCGCGGCAAGTCTGTCGTTTATCCTGCCCTCGGCAAGGTCGTCAAGGTCTATCACGTCTATGTTCAGTTCTCCGGCGCGGTTGCGCATCGCCGCTCCGCCGCGCTCCGCCGTAACTATGGCAGCCTTGGCCATCTTTCCTCCGAAACGGTCTCTGAGTATCGCCAGCTCGTTGAGCGCCTCGGTCTTGACCTCTCCGGTCTTGCAGCTGATGAAAACCGGCATCACACCCTTTGAGCACATGACGTCGAGCTCGTTGGAAACGGCGTTGCGGCTCCTGTCGCCCTCCCAGTCCACCACCGCGCTGGTGCGCACGTCGTCGAACAGGCCGCTGTCGAGGCAGGCCTTGTATACGTACAGCTCCAATACGCTGCCCACGTCCCGCGTTATTTTCCGTATCTGCTCATCGCGGAAACGGAAAGACACCGTGCTTCCCGGCACTATCTCGAGGCTGTCGATGAAGCCTATGTCCCGCAGGGCATAAAGAGCGTCCTCCGGTGCGCTTATCCTCGCGCTCCTTTCGCCCTTCACGGTATAATTGCCCCTTGCCTGCAGCGAGACCGGCCTGTCCGGCTCGCCGGGCGACACTCTCTGTATGTATGTAACTATATCGGTCCATTTTCTTCTGAATTTCAGATACAGGCCGAAAAACGGATCGATATCGCCGAGATAGCGCTCCAATATCGCGTTGTCCACTCTTCCGTAACGCATGGACCCGCCCGCCATGACGAAGAAATCCTCCACGCGGTATTCGACGTTGCAGCCGAGAAACGCGGCGAAGGGCGCGTTGCAGATATCGTAAAAGCTGTTCATGCGGCGGCTGTACGTGAATACCGGTATGCTGCTCTCCGCGCTCATGCGTCCCGCGGCGAAAAGCGCCGCGTCCGTGCCGCCGGTTATGTCCATGGCGCAGTCGGGATATTTTGCCGCCGTCTCGCACAGAGTTTTCACCATCGCGTCGGAATCGTATATGCTCGCGCCGACGAATATAAGCTCCGGCGCAAGGCCGCGGTGTCTGAAATAAGTCCTCAGTCTGTTCTGCGCGCGCCTGTCGGAGGCTATGGGCTCCGGGCACAGGTATACCACGCGCTTCGGGCGGAACATTTCCACGCCGAGCACGTTTTCAAGCGGTCTGTCGTCAAACAGTTCTATAAGCGTTTCCAAAAATCAGCGCCCCTTCATGTCGGTTATCTGAATTATACACGATATGTCAAGCTCCGGATTGTGACGATTTCATATATGATCCCATTTTATTCCGCCCGGCGTCGGCAGGAATGACAAAATCGCGGGAATTATCCCCTCCCCCCGCTTGTCGGAGGCTTTTTCGTCGGTTATTATCTACTCATATATAGCAAACTTGGCGAAAGGAAAGGATTATCTGTATGAAAACACGCAAAATAGCAATCGCTTTGTTTCTTGCATTATCCATGCTTGCGGTTTTGTGCGCCTGCGGCAATAAGGGTACGGCCGCTCCCGACGCGCCCGTGACCGATGCGCCTGCTCCCGACGTCCGCGAAGAGGAGACCCCCGTCCCCGATCCCGCAGGCGAAAGCCTTACGCGCACCGTTACCGATGCTCTCGGCCGCGCCGTCGAGCTTCCCGCCGAGATAAACGCCATCGTTCCTCTTGGCAACACTCCCCGCATGATAACCTACCTCGGCCTTGCCGACAGGGTCGTCGGTCGCGGGAGCATGGACGCGGATAAGATCACTCCGCTCACGGCTTACGCTTACGCTAACAGGGACCTTTGGAAGGACCTTCCCATCGTAGGCACCGACAGCATGGGCAACACGAGCTACTACCCCGAGGATATCATCCTCTGCGAGCCGGACGTCATACTCTGCACATATACCGAGGACATAGTGAACGATATTGAAGCCAAGACGGGCATACCGGTCGTCGCCGTCGGTCAGGGCACTCTGTTTGCCGACGACTACGATCAGGCCCTCAGGATACTCGCCGAAGCCTGCGGAGTACCCGAGCGCGCGGATGAGGTCGTGGCCTACATAGACGCCTGCCTTGAAGACCTTGATTCTCGTACCGCCGATATACCCGCGGAAGAGCGTCCGAGCGTGCTTTCCGCCGCCGCCACCTTCAAGGGGGCGCACGGCATAGAGGGCGTTCGCCTTTCCGACCCGGTTCTTGACGCCGTCAACGCCGACAACGTCGCCGCCGGCTCCGCCGTCGGAAAAGGCAGTTCCGCCGAGGTGGACCGCGAACAGATCCTCCTTTGGGACCCCGATTATATTTTCTGCGATTACGGCGGAGTTGAACTGGTGAGGCAGGATATGGCAGCCGACCCCGATTTCTATTCCCAGCTCAGAGCGTACAACAACGGCCATATCTATCAGCATCCCAGCTCCACCAGTTATTTTTCCAACCTTGAGGTGCCTTTGGTAAACTGCTATTTCATCGGCTCCGTCCTTTATCCGGAGCGTTTTGCGGATATCGACCTGCAGGCCAAGGCCGCGGAAATATATGAGTTTTTCCTCGGCGACGCCGACTTCGGAAGCAAGCTGGAAGAATACGGCGCCTCCTACGGCGTCATAACCGCCGACTGATGCCTTCCGGATCCGGGTCCTCGCCTCAAAGGCTTTATGAGGCGGGAATAGCGAAAAAACGGCTGACCCTCGCCGCGGCCTTTATCCTGCTGCTGCTCGCCTGCGTCTTTTCCCTTATGAAAGGCGCCATGAAGCTTACTCCCCATGAGATATTTCTTACTCTCACGGGCCACGGCGAACGTCTGTGGAATACAGTGGTTTTCGGGAACCGTCTGCCGAGAGCCGCGACGACGGTGCTCATAGGCGCGCTTCTGGCATCGACCGGCGCAGTTATGCAGTGCGTTTTGAACAATCCGCTCGCCTCCGCGTCGACCCTCGGCGTTTCCCAGGGCGCCGCCTTCGGAGCAGCGCTCGGAATAATCGTCTTCGGCGGCGGAGTTGTCAACTCTGCCTCTTCGAGCGTGGCGGTAAACATCAACAATCCTTATATCGTGTCCCTCTGCGCTTTTGTGTTCGGCTCCATGACCGCGGCGATAATCCTGCTCATCTCTCAGATGAAGCGTAGCATTGGCCCCGGCGGACTTGTGCTGGCCGGCGTGGCGATCAGCTCTCTTTTCACCGGCGGCAGCACTCTGCTTCAGTATTTTGCCGACGAGACGCGCATAAGCGCCGTAGTCTTCTGGACCTTCGGAAACCTGGGAGGCACCGGCTGGAGAGACGTGATAATTCTCGCGGCGGTATTTCTGCTGACGTTTCTTTATTTTATGTTCAACCGCTGGAACTACAATGCCATGAGCAGCGGCGCCGATACGGCCAAGAGCCTCGGTGTGAACGCCCGCGCCGTTATGCTGCTGAGTATGGCGATATGCTCCGTCGCCTCCGCGGCGGCAGTCTCCTTCGTGGGCATCATCGGCTTTATCGGGCTGATAGCGCCGCATATGATGCGCCGTTTCGTCGGCGACGATTACCGTTTTCTCATCCCCGCCTCCGCTTTGGCCGGCGCCCTCGTGCTTATGGCAGCCGACACTTTCGGCAGGCTGGTCATTTCTCCGGTGATACTTCCGATCGGCGCGATAACGTCGTTCCTCGGCGGTCCCGCTTTTCTGGTCCTGCTCATCAAGGGAGGGCGCGGAAAATGATCAAGGTAAGTTCTCTTTCCTTCTCATACGACCGCTCCTGCCCGCCCGTGCTTGAGGATATAAGCTTCAACATCGAAAAAGGCAGCTGTCTTGCCGTGCTCGGCAACAACGGCGCCGGCAAGAGCACTCTGCTCAAATGCCTCGACCGCATACATAAGGCGGACAGCGGCAGCGTTACGGCCGACGGAGAGGATATCATGAAAATGCCGCGCCGCGAGCTGGCCCGGCGCATAGCTTATGTCCCTCAGACCACTCCGGTTACCGACACCGCGGTTTTCGACGCGGTCCTTCTCGGCCGCAAGCCTTACATACGCTGGGATATAACCGGAGAAGACCGCGCTGTGGTCTCTTCCCTGCTTGATCGGCTCGGACTGTCGGACTTCGCCGCACGGCGCATAAGCGAGCTTTCCGGAGGCGAGCGGCAGAAGGTCGCGCTGGCAAGAGCGCTCGCGCAGCAGCCCCGGTATCTTCTGCTGGATGAGCCTACCAGCAGTCTCGATCCCAAAAACCAGCACGAAATGCTCAGACTCGTGCGCAGCATCGCGGTCGAGCAGGATATCGGTGTATTGATAGTCATTCACGATCTTAATCTCGCGGTGCGCTACTGTGACAACTTTCTTTTCATACGCGGCAGCCGGGTATACTCCCACGGCGGCGTTGATACGGTCACACCCGAAGCCATACGGGACGTATACGATTTTGACGCGGAGATAATCCGGCATAACGGTCAGATACTGATAGCGGCAAAATGACCGCGACAGTTTCATTCAGACGCAAAAGGAGAAAAACATAATGACAGACAAGGAACTTCTTTGGGAAAAGGCCGTCGCTTTTCACGGCCATATATGCCCCGGCCTCACCATAGGCTACAGGGCGGCGCTGTATGCCATCGAGCTTTTGAAGCTTTCCTTCTCCGACGACGAACAGGTGGTATGCATATCGGAAAACGACGCCTGCGGCTGCGACGCGATCCAGGTGATCCTCGGCTGCAGCATCGGCAAAGGCAATCTGCTTTTCCATATGACGGGCAAGCAGGCCTTCTCTTTCTATAACCGCAAGACCGGGCGTTCCGTTCGCCTCGTGCTCAACAATCCCGCGGGTGAAATGAGCAGAGAGCAGAAGCTTGAATACTTCCGCAGCTGCAGTCAGGAGGAAATGTTCACCGTCAAGGAGACCCGGCTTGCCGTACCCGAGCACGCGCGTATCTTTGAAAGCTACGTTTGCGAATGCTGCGGCGAGTCCGCAGGCGCGAACTGGATACGTCTGTCCGGCGGCAAAAAGCTCTGTGTCGACTGCTGCAGCTCTTACGACCGCTTTAAAGTATAATTATTTTCTTCTCGGCGTTGTCCGGGTCTTCTCCTGCTGAGATCCGGTAACGATACGGCCGCCGCGCCTGTCTGATCCGCAGACGGCACGGCGGTCTTTTTTGCGCCCGGTCTTCTTGAAAATCTCCGGGAAATATGGTACACATTGATTATAACAAAAAAACGGTCGGACAGGCCGGGAAAGGTCGCAGCAGTGAAAAAAGCAAAGATGACAGTACATCCCGATTACGTTATCGGGGATATCTCGCCGCGCTTATTCGGCGCGTTCCTGGAGCCCATCGGCAATATGGCGGACGGCAGCATGTACAATCCCCGGCATCCCTCCGCCGACGAGCAGGGGCTGCGCAGCGATTTTTACAACGCCCTGCGGGAAGCGGGGCTGCGCTCCGTGCGTCTGCCGGGCGGCAACTTCGTCTCCGGCTGGCAGTGGAAGGACTCCATAGGCCCGAAATCCGGGAGAAAGACCCATCTCGACCTTGCCTGGATGCAGTATATCTCCAACGACGTCGGTCACGACGAATATCTCCAATGGGCGGAAAAGGCGGGCGCGGAGGTCATATATACCGTCAATTTAGGCACCGGCACTCTTCAGGACGCCGTAGACTGCGTGGAATATACCAACTTTGAGGGCGGCACCTGGTGGTCCGATCTGAGGCGCAAAAACGGCCGTGAAAAGCCCTACAACGTCAAGACCTGGTGTCTCGGCAACGAAATGGACGGCCCGTGGCAGATAGGCTCCCGGGAGCGCGACCCGAAGGGCTACGGCATACTCGCCCTCGAGACCTCCAAGGCGATGAAATGGACCGATCCGCGCATCGAGACCGTCGCCTGCGTCTCCTCCTCGCCCTTCCTCAATCATTACCCCGATTGGGACAGGCAGGTGCTTGAGGAATGCTATGAGGCGGTGGACTACATCTCCCTGCATCACTATCATTCCGCGCCGCCCGATATGCCGGAAGCTCTGCTGGCAGGCTACCTTGCCTATGAGGATTATATAAACACAGAGATAGCCCTGTGCGATTTCCTGCGCACAAAGCTCCGCGTAGACAAGACGATGATGCTCGCTCTCGACGAGTACGGCACCATGTTCCGCCCCCGCGGCGGCTTCAGGCTCGGCCGCGGCGGCCGCCAGCCCGCTTCTCTGTTCTACGAATTCGATCCAAACAGGCATTTCGTGCATCACGATCCCGACGCCGCCGTGCCCTCCCTGCCGCGTCCCGGCGGATCCAACGAGATGCTCTTCACGCTGGCAAACCTCAGCACCATGCTCGTCATGCTCCGGCACGCCGACCGCGTAAAAATAGGCTGCGCCACCGGCGGTCTCGGCGACCTGTGCCGCACCGACCGCGAGCACGTGTGGAAGGGCGCCTCTTACTATGCCTTCACTCAGATGATGAAAATGGCGAAGGGCTCTTCCCTTCGCTGCGTCGTGGAGTGCGGCCGCTATGACGTTGAAGGCTACGCCGTTGACGACATGAACCAATACGCCGGCTTTGAGGGCGTGGAGACCGTGCAGGCCGCCGCCGCGCTGAACGAGGAAGCGGGAGAGCTCAGCGTATTCGTGATAAACGCCGATCTCGGCGAGCCGCAGCTGCTCACTCTCGACGCCCGAGGCTTCGAAGGCTGGAAATTCGCCGGGCATACAGAAATGTACGCTTCTTCTCCCGACGCGTCCAACAGCTATGAGCACCCCGACGTGCTTCTTCCCCGCAGGAACGAGGAAAGCTCCTGCGACGGCGGGATCGTTACCGCGAGGCTTGAAAAGGCCTCCTGGAACATACTGCACTTCACGAAAAAATGAACTCCCGCCGGAAGACATACGGGCGCGCCGCAAAAGCAGCGCGCCCGTATACTTCATTCGATAAGGGAAACGATCGCCTCAAAAAAATCCGGCATTTCCCTGTTCATGCGCATTATCTTTCCTTCGCCGTTCAGGAAACAGTGCTCGCTGCGCCCCTCGAAAACGGTGCGTCCGTTCGCGGACATGACGTACTTCAGCTTCAGCACCGCGCCCTTGAACTCCGTTACGGCAACGCTCACGCTCACCTCGTCGGGAAAGGTCGTGCTCGCTCTGTACCGGCACTCCATCGCCGTCACGGGAGATATCAGGCCCTCCCGCTCGAGCCTTTCGTATCCCCATCCCGCCTGCCTGAGAAAGTCCACTCTCGCCTCCTCCATCCAGCGGACGTAGTTGGAATGGTGAACGATACCCATGCGGTCCGTCTCATAATACTGCACTGTATGAACATACGGTTTCATTTATTCGCTCCCCGCTCCCTTTTCTCCCGCGGCGTCACAGCTTCGCCGTGAAGTCGGCCAGCACTTCCGAGATCCTGATCTGCTGCGGGCACACCTGCTCACAGCTCCTGCACTGCAGGCAGGCCTGAGGCCGCTTGTCCTCGGGCATTGCGCTCAGAGCCATAGGCGCTATAAAGCCGCCCCCGCTGTACGCATGCTCGTTATACAGCGAAATAAGCTCCGGTATGTTCAGTCCCTGCGGACAGTGGCTTACGCAGTAGCGGCAGGCGGTACACGGAACGGTGCCCCCCGACAGCATCTTTTCCGCGATCCCGAGCAGCTCCGAAAGCTCGGCTTCGCTGAGCCTCGCGTCCTTTTCAAAGGTCCTGAGATTATCTTCCAGCTGTCCGTCATTTGACATTCCCGACAAAATTACCGTAACGCCCGGTATGCTCTGAAGAAATCGGAACGCCCATGCTGCGGTGTCCTCGTCCGGGCGCATGGCGCGCAGCTTTTCTTCGTTTTCTGCGCTGAGAGCTGCGAGCTTCCCGCCTCTGAGAGGCTCCATTACCCAAATCGGGATATCCAGCTCGCCGAGAAAAGCGGCTTTTTCCCTGCCGCCCTGGAACGTCCAATCCAGATAATTCAGCTGCAGCTGCCCGAATTCCATATCTTTGCCGTAAGCGTCCGCAAAGCGTCTGAGCACGTCCATGCCGCCATGGGAGGAAAAGCCGAGATGGCGGATACGCCCTTTTTCTTTCTGCTTCATCAGATAACTGTAAATGCCGTTTTTTTCGTCGTTCAGGTATGCGTCGATATTCATTTCGCATACATTGTGGAAAAGGTAAAAATCAAAGTATTCAACGCCCGTCTTTTCCAGCTGACGCTCGAATATCTCCTCAACTTTGTCCCAATTTTCCGGGTCATACCCGGGGAACTTCGTGGCAAGATAATAGCTTTCGCGCGGATACCTCGCCAGTGCTTTTCCCATTACCGTCTCTGAGTTTTCGCCGTGATAACCCCAGGCGGTATCATAATAATTTACGCCGTTTTTCATGGCCGTGTCCACCATGCGCAAGGCGGCGGTCTCGTCTATCCTTGCGTCGTCCCCGTCGATCACCGGCAGGCGCATCGCGCCGAAGCCCAGTGCGGAGAGCTTAAGTCCCCTGAAATCCCTGTAGATCATTTTTACTCCTTTATTTTTTTGCGCTTTTATCTTATCAGAAGATTTACTGTCACGCCCGAAACGAATGAGAACGCCATAATAAACGCGAGATAGATCAGAAACCGCTTCAGGCCCATCGCTATTTTAAGCGCGCCGAGATTTGTTATCTTGGTAGCCGGTCCCGTTATCATGAAAGCGGCAGCGCTGCCCACGCTCATACCGTCGATCAGCCAGCTGCGCAGCAGCGGGATCGTGCCTCCGCCGCAGGCGTAAAGCGGAACGCCCACCGTCGCCGCCATCAGCACGCCCCAGGCCTCGTTACCGCCGAATATATCCGTCATCACGTTCTGCGGCACGTATCTCTGAAACAGTGCGGAAAGCAGTATGCCGACGAGGAAATAAACTCCCGTAGCCCTCACGTTCCTCCAAAGATTGAGCAGATAACGCACGAGCAAATTCGGATGGGTATCTCGGCTCGCCCGCTCGGAAAAGCCCTTGAAGTCAAAGAAATCCCGGTCCTTGTAAAACAGCCGTACCAGCAGTCCGGCGCATATCCCGCACAGGAAGCAGCAGACTATCCTTACGCCCAGGACCTTTCTCCCGAGCGCCGCGCTGTAAACGATCAGCTGGGGGTTGAGAAGGATGGACGCCGTCATGAAAGCCGCGAGCCAGTCCTCCCTCATTCCCTGTCTGCGGAAGGAAGCCGCAATCGGGATCGTGCCGTACATGCACAGCGGCGAGGCTATCCCCAGCAGACATGCCGGGACAATGCCCAGCACGCCCATCCTTTTGTTCTGCATGCCGGCAAAAAGGCCGTGGATGCGGTCCTTTGCAAACACGGATATGAGCGATCCTATCGCCATGCCGACGACCCAGTACAGGAATATCTGCCTCAGCTGCAGCTCGAAGTAGTACCAAATATATATGAACTCCCGCTGAAGGACGTTCCAAAGCTCAGTCATCTATGCTTACCGTTTTATAGGCACGGCTTCCCAGGCCTATCTCCTCGGCATATTCAATGGTATGGACCCCGTTCAGCGAATTGACCCTGTTCACGAACGAAGCGTTCCCCTCCGCATCGAAGATAAGATCCATGCAGGCCTGGTCCAGCGCCACCGGGTCCGTCGAAGCGAGTATGCCGATATCGTGTATGTCGGGCTCGGCGGGGTTCCCGTCGCAGTCGCAGTCTATCGACAGGCGGTTCATTACGTTGATGTAAACGATCCTCTCGCCTTCGCCCAGATAGTCGGATACCGCTTTTGCCGCTTCGGCCATGCTTTCCAGGAAATCGTCCTGCGTTCCGCCCCAGATGCTCACGTCGCTCTTGCCTCCGGAATGGATACGCGCCTTTCCGCTCGGAGAGGCGATGCCGATGGAGGTATTCTTTATGGCTCCGCCGTACCCGGCCATGGCATGACCTTTAAAGTGGGAAAGGATAAGGAAGCAATCGTAGTCGTCGAAATGACTGCCGACGATATCCCCTTTAAGATGCTTTGCGCCGTCGGCGGGTATCTCCATAGTCCCCTCTTCATCCATAAGATCAAACCCGGCGATATCCGTGAACCCGTGATCCTTCGCCACCTGCTTGTGCATGGCCGAAGATGAACGGGAGCCTCCGTAGGCCGTGTTGCATTCCACTATCGTCCCGTCCAGCTTCTTCACGAGATCGCCTATCAGCTCCGGACGCAGGTAGTTGCTTGCCGGGGGCTCTCCGGTGGATATCTTGACCGCCACTTTTCCCTGCGGTTCCCATCCCAGGGCCTCATATATCTTCACAAGCCCCTCGGCGGATATATCCGCCGTGAAATAAATCGTGGGCTCTTCGCTTCCGTTCCCGCCGTCCGCCCGAGAAGTCGCGCCGGAAACCGCGTCCGTATCCGAGAAACGCTCAAGAAGCTGCATATAACGGTATACCATATCCGCGACCTGCGCGCGGCTCGCGTCCGCTTTCGGCTCGAACGGTATCGCGTCCGTCAGCAGGCCGTCCACCCTTGCCCAGCGTACCGCGTCCTCCGCCCAGGCTCCTGCCGAATTTTCAACGCCGTTTTCGTCGGCATACTCCGGCCCGAGCACGTATGAGCCGGCGTCCCGCCACAGCATGACCGCTACCTGCTCCTGCGTCGCTGCGTCGTTCGTTCCGAAGCGCCCGTCGCCGTAGCCGTTCACTACTCCGTTTTCCGACGCCCATAATACTGCGTCGGAATACCATTTGCCGGGCGCCGTGTCGGAAAAGCCGTCGTCGCCGCTCACCGCCGGGCTGCCCGCCATGCGGTAAAGCACAGTGGCAAGCTGCGCGCGGGTAAATACGCCGTCCGGATCAAAGCGGCCTCCGCCCACGCCGTTCATCAGATCCTTTTCCTTCAGCGCCTTCACCGCCTCGGCATACCAATCCCCGTCGCTCACGTCGGAATATCCGCCCCCCGCCGCGAGCACCGCGATACCGAGAGAGATCAGCAAAACGGCAGCCAAAACCAAAAGCAGAACTTTTTTCATGAGTCATTCCCGCCTTTCTTATACTTTCCGGAGCTTCCGGCACGTTCACGTGTATATTATTATAAAAATCGGCTGGATCCTTTCGGAAAGTCTTCGGTCGCACTTCGCAAAAGCCCTTCGCCCGAAAATCGAAAGCATCCGGATGCGCGGTGCGGCGGCCCTTTGCTTCGGCCTCCCGGCTTTCCGTCCGAAGATCACATTTCCGAATTGGCGATCATCACGTCCTCGGCCCAGCGCGCCCACTCCGGGTCTATGCCGATATCGCCGTAGGTCGGATAGTCCTTGCAGATGAGATTGCCTCCGTGCCTGCGGAACGCGCTGCACATTTCAAGAGCGGTCTTTTCGATATATTCACGGTCTCCCGTCGAAAGGACCTTCTGTATATCCACCGGGCAGTGGAACGCGGCCCGGCGGCCGAACTGCTCCGCCCAGATCCCGCTGCCGGTCAGCTCGGGCTGGTCGAACTGAAAAGCGTTGACGCCCGCTTCTACGAACATATCGACGAGCGGGTATACGCGGCCGCAGGAGTGTACGACAAGATCGAGCCCCCGCTCGTGGCAGGCGTCGGCGAGGCGCGCGTACGCCGGCTGAAACAGCTCCCCGAAGGTACGCGGACTGATAAAAGTTGATATCTGCGTTCCCCAGTCGTCGGCGATCATTACGCCGTCTATGCCGCAGCCCGCTATGGTGTCCAGATAAGTGAGCGTAAAATCAAAAAGGCGGCCGAGAAACTCCTCTACGTATCCCGGCTCCTCCAACGTGTCCATAAGCGCGTTGGTTATCCTTCGAACGTCTCGCAGGACGGAAAATACGGAAACGCAGGAGCCCATCACGTATTTGTCGCTTTTCGCGTACTCCCTCGCCTTCAGCTCCGCTGAGTACGCCTCCGCGTCAAACGTCGGAAAGCGATACTTTTCAAGACCTTCCCATCCGTCCTGAAGGGCTCCCCTTATGCATTCTCCCTTCGTCTTTCCTTCGAGGCGTCCCAGGATATTCCCGTAAATATCCATGCAGACCTCGCCGCGGAACTCCGGCACCCGTCCGAGCAGCTCCGGATACCGTCCCCATTCCGTCATACCCTCGGCTTCCGGCCTTTTGAAGGGAGCAAACGGCGCGTAGATCATGTCCTTATGTTCGGTATCGAGAAAGTCCCAGCCGAGCCGGTCGTGGGGCTTCTGATTCATGATGGCGCGTATCCTCTGTTTGGCGTTCACGTATTTTTTCCTTTCCGTTTTGCCATGCGTCTTTCGACCCAGGGCAAAAGATGTCATTTGTTATTATTTTATCAAATCCGCAGTGAAAATCAAGCCACGGCGTACCGATACGCCAAAGAATCGTTTGACCGGCCCGAAAAAGCGAAAACGGCGCCGCGGATCTTCCGCAGCGCCGTTTTCCGTTGGCCGAAAGGCTCTGAGCCGTCAGCTGAATACGACCTGTCCGTTCACCACGTTCCAGACGCCGTACTCGTTTGTGACCGTTCCGGTATAGCCGAAGTCGATCTTGCTGTTCACGACGTACCACCAACCGTTCTCGTTCTCGACGAGGCCGGTATAGCTGAAATCGACTTCGCCGTTACGGATGTACCACCAGCCGTTTTCGTTCTCCGCAAGGCCGGTGAACTCGGATGCAAACCTGCCGCCGGTGACGTATATCCATCTGTCGCCGCAGGGCAGAACGCCGCTCACGTCAAAGCTGAGTCTGCCGCCGGCCACGTA
>JAEEGK010017661.1_pt1 | contig 15518 bp, 11 predicted proteins | sample 8958771 | NCBI WGS metagenome assembly JAEEGK01 (sample SAMN16246547, study PRJNA631951) | gut metagenome | biome: gut microbiome; feature: rumen; material: SC-attached | host: Bos | place: Iran: Karaj | collected 2018-10
TATTGAATTAATAATTAATAATTCAATTTCAAAAAAAAAAAAAATTTTTTTTAATTTGAAAAAAAATAAAAAAAAAAAATTTAAAAAAATAAACAAAAAAAACAAAAACAAAAAAAAAAAATATTATTTATATAAAATAAAAAAAAACAAAAAAAATGAGATCTCAATATATATCAACCTTAACAAACATAACTCCAATACGTAAAGACGACCCAAATGAAGTATACAAAAAGCCAATTCCATTAGACATGATAAACAAATATGTAGGATTAGATTCTCGAATATTAATTCATGATGACACAGTTCAAAAACAAGCATTTGATCAAGCTTATAAAAATTTTTGGTCTTTTGTAGATTTTAATATGAAATATGGAGATAATATGCCAGTTATTGTTGAAAAATGTAATCATATTCATTCAAAATGTGTTAAACCTAGTTCTTCTGTTACTAATGCTAAAATGTGTTCTGGTTGTTATATGACTTATGAAGAAGCTAAACAAAAAGCTTATGGTGGACAATAAAATTTTTATTTTTTTTTTTTTTTTTGAGATATGATAATATGATATTTAATATTTTTTTTTTAATTTTTTTTGTTTCTTTGTTTTTTTTTTTTGAAAAAAAGTTTGTTTTTTTTTTTTATTTGTAATTTTTTAAATTTTTTACAAGAAGTTATTTTTTTTTAAATATTTTTTTTATGGTTTTTTTTTATTGTGTTTAAATATTTTTTTTAGTTTATTTTATAAAAAAACACTTTTTAGATATATATAAAGTATTATAATTAAAAATTTACAATTTTTTTTTGAAAATTTATTTTCTTTTTTTTTCTAATATCAAAGATTCTAAATTAAATACTTTTCTAATCTCACCTGAAGCTAAATCAAAAGGAGTTTTTCTTTCATTATTTTTAATTAATAAATCAGCATTATTATTTAATAATAATTGTATAATACCTAAATTTTCTTCAACCATTGCTATATGTAAAGCAGTATCACCAAAATTATTTTGATAATTAATATCTAATTTTTTATCTATGAAATATTGAACAAATTCAATTAAATGTCTTTTTACTGCAATTTGTAAATTATTATTTCCATTTTCATCAATTAATTTATTTAATGTTATTAAATATTTTTTATTATCAAATTCTTTATTATTTACATTTATGTTATATAAATTATTTTTAATTGGTCCTCCTGAATAATTTAAAAAACATTTTCTTTTTATTTCTGGTGTTATTTTTGTTGTAAATTCTTTTCCATTTGAATTTTTTATTATATTTTTAATTTTAAAATTTTTTTCTCTTTTCATATCAGAATTGAAAGTATCACTTTCATTAAAACTATTACTTAAATTACTATTCATTAAATTTAATTTTTTATTATTTTGCATTCTATCTCTTAAAAAAACTGCATTATGATATAATCTTGAATATACATTTCTTATATTTAATTTTACTTTTGGTATATTAAAATTATCTTTTCTTATTATTCTCTCACTCATACATTTATTTAATATTCTTGAAAAATCATTTATTCTTTGTTCATTCATTGGTTCATAAAATTTTTCCATTTGTTTATTAAAAGAATTTTTTAATTGTTTTCTAAAAACTCTATTTTTTTCTTTTAATATTTTATATTGTTTATTCTTTTCAAATTTATATTCATCAATATTTTTTTTTATTTTTTCTAACATAACTGCTTTTTCTCTTTTTAAATATAAAGAATTTGTTGTTGGTTCTTGAAAACTTTTATTATTTTTACTAATATTTAAACTTTTTTGAATTAAAAGTTTTTTTTTTAAAGATTTTTTATTTAATTTATTTGCTATTGAGGAATATAATACACTATTTACTTTTTGATTTAAATCATCAATAAAATTAGGTAAATATTTACTTGGTATTTTTGATATATTATTTGAAGATATTGGTCTTATTTGATTTAACATGTAATTATCATCATTATCTAATAATTGTCTTTCGAATTCAGATAAATTTTTATTTTTTTTTAAATATGGTTCTAAATTCAATCTCAACTCCTTATTTTGTATATATATTTTTTTTAATTTATTTTTATTCAAATAAAAAAATAAAAATAAAAAAATAAAAAAATTTAATTAATATAATTTTAATTAATTGAATTTTTTTAAAGGATATATTTATTAAAAATTATAATTTTAAACCTATAAATTTTCAAGATTTTAAATTTATAAAAAAAAAATTTAATAACAAAATAAAATACTCTTTATTAAATTTTCTATTTCTCCATTATTTCGTTATTTATAAATCTTTTAACAATTCTCCTTTTTCTCTTCCTAAATCACCAGAATCAAAAAATTCAGTATATTGATGAGTAATATTAATTCTTTCAATAGTATCAAATAATTCATGTTCAGTATGTTTAACAGGAAAAACTTTTAATAAATCAATAATATCTTCAGATTTAGTTTTTTCTAATAATTCTTTTTCTAAAATAGTAAAAATTGCCAAAGCAACTTCAAAAACAAAAATTTCTCCTTTTAAAAAGAAATTATCCCATATTCTTAAAACAATATTATATTGAAAAGTTTTAACAAATAAATATTCAATCCATTTATGGAAAAAAAATTTAACATCAATATCATATTTTTTAAATAAATCTTTTAATTTAGGTAAATTTTCCTGAAAAATAGTTTTAAAAAAATCACTAAAAGATTCAATAAACATTTCATCTTTAATAATAAATTTAAATAAATAAGAAGGAATAATAAAATTACAAAAACAATAAAAAGCATCATAACAACTTTGAGAATTTAAATAAAAAATAGTAATAATATATGCAATATGATTTGTATAAATTATATCAGGACGATGTAAAGTAAATGCTTTTATGATAGTATAAATATCTTTTTTAAATGTATTATTATTTTCAATTAAATTTAAAACTGAAAATTTTTTTATTATTTTATCAATATGTTTTATTATATCATTTTGAGTTGCTTTTGTATTTTCATTTAATAAACTTGTTATACTTTTTCTTGGATTAAATGTATTATGAAAATTTTGAAATTTTAAATCAAGTTCATCTTTCATTAATTTAACATAATTATTATATAAATTTTCACATATTTCACATTTATCTTGAATTATTGTTTTCCACATTTTTTTTCTTAACCAATTTGGTAATCCTAATTTCCAAAGAGATATTATTTGTTCTTTATTTGTTTGAATTGATTTACTTAATAAATCTAAATTTTCTTTACTTACTAATTCTCTTGTTTCTTTTATTAATATAAAATCTCTATATTCTTCCCAATTATTTAATATGTCATCTTTCCATATTTTTGATATTAATTCTTGATTATTAGTTTCTACTTTAAAATTTAAGTTTTTTCCTTTTTTTTTCGTTGTCATCCTTTTAAAAAAATTAATAAAATAAAATTAAAAAAATATTAATTGAAAGCTTCATAAATTAAAAAAAATTAAACAAAAAATAAAAAAAAATCTAAGAAAAAAAACTATATATAAAAAAAAATGGCAACAGAACTTCAATTTTCTGCAATAAAAAACGAATTAACAGAAACAGTAGATGGAATAATAAAAAAATATTTAGAAGACAAAAATTATGATCAAAAAGAAGCCCAAAGTTGGTGTAATCAAATAAGTGATGAAATAATTAAAACACTTCATTCTCAACAAAGAGGATTTAAATTTATTTGTAATGGTACAATTTTCCAAAAAGGAGATGCATCTTTACATTTTAGTTCTACTTGTTTATGGAATCCTAATACTGATGGTTCAATTACAGTTAAATATGAAAATAATACTTTACATTGCTTTATTTGTTTATTTGGTGTTGCTCCATAAAAAAAATTTTTTCTTTTTATTGATGTTTTTTTTTAATGAAGTTTTTATAAGTTTTTAAATGAGATTATTTTTTTTATTTAAAAATTTGAGGTTTTTTATTTTTTTTTTTGTTTTAATTCTTAAAATACTTTTTAATTTAGTTTTATTTTTTTTAATATAATATTAAATTTATATTTTAGTTTATGTTATATAAATTTTAAAAATAAAAAACATTTTTAATAATAAATATAAGAAATTAAAATATACAAATTTTACTATTTTTTCATTATCATTTTTAAATTTCCAATAATCTTATTTTGTAAATCTAAAATATTTTTTATTTCTTTCTTATGATTTTTCCTAAGATTAATTACCCATTTAGGAGTTTTATAAGCAGTATCAAGTTTAAATATTTTTTGAAATTTAAATTCATTATCTTCAGATTTTACACTTAATCCTAATTTTTCTGCTAATATATTTCTTAATTTATAAATTTGAATTGGTGGAGAGGATGAAAGATAATTATATTGTCCTAATACTTTTCTTTTTTTTAAATCATTTATTTGAAAATTATATGATGAACATTTTTTATTATTCTTTTTTTCTTTTAATAAATTTATCATTGATAATTGTTCATTAATTGTTTTATAATGTTTCAAACCATAATGTTTATTTTGTTTTCTTTCCTTTTCTATTTTATTTTTTATATTTTTTGATATTTCATTTACTGTATTATTTACTGTTAAAAAAGAATTCAATGAAGAAATTGAATTATATAAAGTATAATTTTTTATATTATTTTTTGACTGATTTTCATTATTTGATAATTCATTTATTCTTTTATTCATTTGAATATTTATTAGAGATGAATATTTGGTTTCAAAAAATTTATTATTTTTATTTCTTGATTTTGTAATAGGTAAAATTTTAAATGTCTTTGATTGAAATAATTTGTTATTTGAAAAATTATTTTTTGTTAATTTGTTAAATGAAGTTTTTATATTTGATGAATCTAAAGTCATATTTTTTGAAATTTTTGATTTTGATATTTTATTTTTATGATATGAATTTGTTAATGAAGAATATTTTTTTTTTATTTCATTTTCTACACTTAAAGGTCTTAATTTAGTTTTTTCTTTATTTATATTTAATTTATTATTACTTTCTTTATTTTCTTTGTTTTCTTTATTATTTTCTTTTTTTTGTTTTACTAACAAATTATTTTTTGATTGTAATTCATAAAATTTTGTTAATTTATATTCATTTAATGATATTAATTTTATTAATTTCAATTTTTCATTATTTACTTCTTCAATTGATTCATTTATATCAGTAATAATATTTCCTGAATTATTCTTAATTGGTAAAATTGGATATTCAATTTTTCTTTTATAAACTTTCATATTATTAAGAAAAATAATAAATATTTTAATTTATATTATATGCTTCTTAAAAAAAACAACAAATATTATATAATTATTTTTCTTCAAAAGCATTAATAAAAACTATTGAAAAAAATTATAAATTTCTCACTTAATTTGAAAATGGATGTTGAATTAATAAATTCAGAAAAATCATTTTCATTTAATATATCTCCATTAATGCCAATATCTTATTTGAGAACTTTAGCACATAAATCTTTTAATATTCCAGAATATAAAATAGTTTTAAGTTACAATGGGGTAAAAATAGAAAAAGAATATAATGAAACATTTTTAAAAGATTTTTTTCCAAAATCTTTAAAAATAACTATAAATGTTATTGAATCAGAATTAAAAAATAGTTTCAGAATATTTTTTAATTCTACAAAAAGTACTTCAATTAAAACTACAAAATTATCAAAATTAATTCAAGATGAAAAAATATTAATAAGTAAAAGTAAGAAATTTAAAGCTTTTGAATTATTAAATTCAGAAGAACCAAATTTTTCAAAATGTGAAGATTGTAATTTAAACCAAGTTGAGTTTTTTTGTAGAGAAGATATAAAATTTTTATGTGAAAAATGTAAAAATGAAAAACATGTAAAACATAAATTTCTTATTATTGAAAAAGGAAATATTGAAAATTGTGGTAATATATATAAAAAAAGTTTAATTGAAGAAATAGATAAAGAAGAACAAAATTTAAAAGATTTAATCAAAAAAGATGAAGAAGATATTATAAATGATAAAGTTGAAGATTTATATAATATTATATCTAAAATATTAAAGCAAATAAGAGATTTTTTACTTATTTATCCTTGTACTCCAATTGAATCAATTGAAAAAACTGATTGCCACCAGATTAAAAAAGATATTTATTCAATTGAAAATAAAAATAATAATAATAAGAATAAAAATTGTTTTTCTTATATTGAAAAAAAACAATATTTTAAAAAATTACAAAAAAAAGATTTTATAATTGATAATCTTAGAAAAGATATTGAATCAGCAAAAAAAAAATATAATTTACAAGATTTTTTTATTGAAATTATCGATATGATTTCTGAAAATTTGAAAAATTTATCCAATAATTTAGATAAAATAAGAAAAAAGAAAAATATTATGGAATTTACTTCTGATTTAGATGATTTAATTATTAAACAAAGAAAAAATTTTCATTTAAATAAAGAAGAAGAAAAAAAAAAAGAAAAAAAAGTTGAAGAAATTGATGATGATTTAGAACAAATATATTTTAATCCTAGGAAAAAAAAAAATTATGAATATTTACCTTATATTATGAATAAAACTAAAGAATTATCAATGAGAAATATTCCAATATTAAAAAATTATTATAGTTCAAATTTTATTAAAGGATTAAAAAAAGATTATTCAAATAATAGAACAAATCCAAATTTAAAAAAATATAATTTAAATATTTCATCATCATCAGATTCAAGTAAAGAAAAAATAAAAAAGAAAATTGTTGTAAAGAGAAGTAAAAAAGATTTAAGTTATAAAAGAATAAATCATACTATTAATTATAATGATAAAAGAGATTCTGATATTAGATTAGATAGTGTTTTATTAACTGAAAATGATATTAATACAAGATCTCCAAAAAGACCAAAGAAAAGAGAAAGTACAAGATTAAGTATTTTTATAAAAAATAAAATGAAAATGGATAATTCTACTTCAGAACAAATTATGAAATTAAAGAAAAAAAAAAAGAAAATGTAAATAATCTTTTTTTTGTATATTTCATTTTTTGATATAGTAACAGGTGATTTTTTTTAATTCTATTACTTTGTTTATTATTTGAGATAAAATATTTTTTATGTTTTATTTTTTTAATTATTTATTTGCTATTTAGTAATTATTTTTTACTATAAATTTTATTTATATTAATTCATATAATTTTAATATAAAATACACGATAAATATAGTTAATTTATTATATTTTTTCTAAATTTATTAAATATTTTTAATTTAATTCCTTTTATAAAAAAAATAATTTTTATATTTTATTTTTATATCAAAATCAATAATAATATTACTACTTATACAAAAAAAATAAACATTTAATTCTACAAAATATTACATAAAATCATTTATATAAGTTAAATAATCATTTAATTAATTAAATTCCATTTAAAATAGTTTATAAATGATGTATAAAAATTCATTAAAAGAAAGTGAATTCTCTTTATTAATATCAAACTCAGACAAAATTTCTTTAACTTCTTTATTAATTTCAATTCCATAAATTTCTTGTAAATCAGTAATATTAATTTTATAATTATTTTCACATGTATATATCATAAAATCTGCTTTTAATTTCATTTTACAAACTTTAGAATCAAAATTAGAAAGACATCTTATAAAATTTGTATAATCTAAATAATCAAAATCATATTCTAAAGTATCAGAAACTAATTCTAATAATTCAAATTCTGTATATCTTTTTCTTAGTTTTTTCCAAAAATTTGCAGAAATTCCTTCAATTTTAATTTTATTATCATTTAATCCTTCAAATGAATTAAATAAATTTTTAAAATATTCTGTGTTTTCTTTATAATAATTTCTAAATTGAATAAATTTTAATGTTGAATTAAAAAAATAATATTCTGAAGTAAATTTCTCAAATAAAGGATTTTTTCCTATTATTATTTTTGAATCATTTTTATTTATTTTTAAAAAAGAATGCATTAATAAAGTATTTAAATTATCATTTTCAGAATCATAGTTTAATAAGGTTTCTAAAAAATTTTTTTTATCTTCATCAAAATTATTATTATTATAAATTTGGATTAAATCATCTTTTGTACAATTATCATAAGAAAAAATATTAAATTGAAACATTTGATTTTCATTAAATAAAGTAATTAATAATTTTGAGAAAGAATATAAAATTTCTTCAATAGATTTAAATTGAATTTCTTCATTTAAAATAATATTATAAATATCTAAATAATCTAAATAAAAAATTCCTTTTGAAGATATTTTTAAATTTGAATGTTCAAATGATGAAATTGGAATAATATTATTATTATTATTTTGAAAGTAAATTAAACATTTTAAAAAAGAAGAAATTAAAACTTTTAATTTTTCAAGATTAAAATCATGAATACATATTCCAACATCAAAAATATTATGTTTAGTAAAATCTGTTATAACATAATCAAAATTTTCATCTTCAAAATTATTACATAATTTTATTAGACTATTATGATTAAATTTTTTATATTTTTCTAATAAATTCTTATCAAACATTTCTTGTTTATATATTACATAAAGTAATTGAAATTCTTTTGTTTTTTTATTCAAACATCTAAATGATTTAAATTCAAAATTATCTTCAATTTTTTCTAAAATAGTAAAATTATTAATTGAATTTTCTTTAGTTGTTGATGTATTATTTATTTCTATTGAATTAATATTTGTAACATTATTGTCTTTTGATTGATTTCCATTAATTGAAGTCATATATTTTATTTTACTTTTTTTTACACTTTGACTAAGAGATTTTCTACTTTTTTTTAATAAACCAATTGTATCTAATCTTGTATTTGAACAACCCATTTTATTATTTTAATTATTATAAATTATTGGAAAGTATTTATATTTAAATATATTAAATATATTTGTATAAATAAAATAAAATTTTCAATAACAAAAATTACAAAAATTAAAATTTGTAATTTAAAAGTTTAATCTATTATTTAATAAGAAAACTGAAAAATAATATTCTAAAATTAATTATAAATAATCAAATTTTTTATTTATAAAAAATAAAAATTTAAAATATAATGAAAATAAATCATTCATTTGGAAAACAATTAATATTACAAAAAATAAACATAAATGAACATAAAGAGAAAAAAAATCATTTAGAAAGAATATTTTCAGATCCAAATTATTATTTTTTAGATAAATTTAATGGTCATAATTTAATAATAGGAAAAAAAAATTCAAAAAATTTAATATCAAGAAGTAATTCAAGAAGAAAATCATTTAAAAAAAATCATAGATTTAGTATAATAAGTATAAAAAATGATAGTAAAAAAAGGGATATGCCAAAAGTTACAATGAATTTAAATTCAAATCCTAATCAAATTATAATTGATCATAAAGAATTAAAAGAAATTTATAAAAGATTTAAAAATATTGATAAAAAAAATTCAAATGAAACAACAATTAAAAGAAAAAAAACTAAGAATAAAATTAATTTTATATCATATGAATATACTAATGAAATAAATGATAAAAAATATAAAACAATAAAAACTGAAATAGAACATGATTTAAATTTTCAAGAAGAAGTTTTATTAAAGAAAAAAAGTGAAGATTTAAAAATACAAAATATAACAAAAAATTTATCAATAAAATTAAAAAGACCAATAAGTAAATTATTAATGAAAAGTAATGATGAATATAGAACAAAAAAAGAAATAAAAGATTCATTTTATAAAGAAATAAAAAATACAATTCCAGAACCAAATTATAAATGGACAGTTAATTTAAGAGATAATGATAATCATTATTTAAATGAAGGAAGTATAAAAAATCCATATTGGACATTATATATTAATAAAAAGGAAAATGAAGAAAATGAAAAAATAAGAAATCCTGATTTTTTTTATACTACTCAAAGTAAATTTTATCAAAGAAATCAATATTTAAAAGGTAAAATTCCACATAAAACTTTTTATACTTTAAATAAAGATTTAAATAATACTAATAGACAAGTTAGTCAAATTTATGTTAAAGGAAAAAAATTATTAGATTTTGAAATTGAAAATTCAAAATATTTAAAAGGAAGAAAAATTATTTTAAATAATAATCCTTTTGGTATTGGAAATTCTTTTATTTCTAATATTAATTATTTAATTGATAAAAATATGAAAAATGAAATATATAAAAAAAATATTGATTATAAAAGTATTAAAAAAAAAAAAAGAACTATTTCATGTGTTTTTGATAATAGTATTAAAAATGATATTTATTAAAATGATATATATATTTTTTATATTTATTTATAATTTTTTTTAAGTATAATAAAATATATTTTTTAGAAAATAGATTTTTAGTTTTTTTATATATTTTTTTTATTATTTTGTTTAATATAGAGAAAAAGATTAATTTTTTTAATAAATGTTTTCCTGTTTCGGAAGTAAAAATAAAAAAGTAAAAGTTAAATCACATATTAAAAATGAAAATAAATCAAATAATGAAAATATAGAACAAAACGAAGAAACAAAATTAGAGAATGAATATATGAATTTAGAAATAGAAAAAGAGAATTTAAATTTAGAAAATAAAATTCATGATAAAGAAACTCAATTTTTAAATGAATTAATAGAAGATTTAACAATAACTGTTAATTCTTTAGATAATAATAATAAAGATGAAAAAAATGAAAATAATATAAAAGATTTTTTAAATAGAGAAAATAATTTATTAAAAAATAAATTAGAAAATTTAAATAATGATGATAAAAATACAAGAGAACAATATCTAAATATTTATGATGAAATTTCAAGAATAAATAATTCAAAATATAAAAATAATCAATTTATTTTAGAAAATCAACTAATTGAAAAACAGAATGAATTAAATTATTTAATTCTAAAATTAGAACAATTAAAAAAGAAAAAGAAAAACTCAAATGAAATATTAGTAGATGAAGTATATTTAAATAATAATGTTCCTGAAACAATACAAAAAATTTTAAATGAATCAAGTGATAGTGAAAATGATGAAAAAGAAAATTCAAATATTGATTATAATAGAAAAGAAAAAAAAGAATTAAATAAAAAAATAACAAAAGATGAAGAAAGAAGATTAAAACAAAAAGAAAAAGGAAATTTAGATGAAGAAAATAATGAATTCATTAAAAAAATTTATTCGGAAATTATTCAATATTCAAGAAATATTTATAAAAATAACTATAATCAAGCAAAAACTGAAAATCAAAAATATTCATTTCAGATTAAACAATTAAATAATATAAAAGAAGAAATTGAAAATATAAAAAATCCAAAAAAAAATACTAATAATGAAAATGTAAATATTAATGATAATATAAATAATGAATTAAAAGAAGATAATAAAAATGAAGAAAAAAAAAAAATAATTAAAGAAAAAAATGAATTAATTGAAAAAAATAAAACTTTAATAGAAGAATTAATTAAAAATGTAGAAAATGTTACAAATTCAAAAAATGAAATTCAAAATGAAATTAATAAATTATATGATACATTAAATGAAAAATATAAAGAGAATGAAGAATTAGAAAAAAAAATAAAATCAATAAATGAAAAAAAGCAAAATGAGAATCAAAAAGAGGAAAATAATTAAATAAAAAATAAAAATATATTATATATTTATAATTAAGTAAAATAATTATAAATAATTAAACTTTTTGAAAATTTCTAACTCTAATAATCAAATTATTATTATCTTTTTCTAATTGTCTAACTTTATTTTCTAATTTTTTAATAATATTATCTTTATCAATAATTAATCTTTCATAATTAATTTTATAAGCACTATTAGGTCTCATAATAGTTTTATTATTACTAGTAAGTTTAGCATCACTATTTAAACAATTATTTTTTAATTTTTCATTTTCTTGATTATTTTTCATTTGAATATATCTTTCTTTTTGTCTTATTATATTTTCACATGAATTTAATTTTGATTTTAATTTATCAATTGTATTAGTTAATGATATAATTTTTTCTTCATAATTTCCTTTTACTTTTTCCATTCCTTTATATTCTTCATTTTGATTTATTATATGCTTTTCCATATCCATTATTTTATTATTTAATACTTCAATTTGTCTTTGTAATTTTTTATTTGCTTCAATTAAATCTTCTTTCATTTTATTTTCATAAATTAACTCTCTATTTACTTTTTCTTTTATATTTATTTCATTTTGATAATTCCCTTTTAAAACTTGATTTTCTTTTGTTAATCTATCTACTTCATTTTTTAAAGTCACAATTTCTCTTTGAAAAGGATTAGTTGAACTTTTTAATTTTTGTAATTCAAAATTTTGATTTTTAATAATTTCTTCTAATTCTGATATTTTTTTTAAATTTTGTTCATTTTTTGATATACTCATATTAAAATTTTTACTAACTTTAACTTGAACATTTGTCATTTTTAATTTTGAATTAAATTAAAAAAATAATTAAAAAAAATTTAAAATAATAAAAAAAAAATACTATATAAAAATTCAAAATTATACATATTATACTATAAATAACAATTTATTTTTATTTTAAAAATCATCTATTTCCATATTAATTTCATTTTCCAATTTTTCGGCGTTAAAATTTTCAATATTTTTTTCAGAAATTCCAAAAAGTGGATAATTAAAATCTTTCATATAAACAGAAAAAAATTTAAACATATCACAAAATTCTAAATAATCTCTAAAAATAAAACCAAAACTTAAAGCAGTAGTCATTTTATTAATAGAAAGTGACTTAATATTTTTAGATAAATATTTATCATTAAAATCAATTTCATTAATATAAGAACAACATTCTTTTGTTGAATGTGGATCTAAATATAATAATTCACCATCATCTTTATAACCAATAAAATAATAAGCTAAATCTTTTATTCCTCCTAAAATTCCTATACTTTCTTTACATAAAAAATACTTTCTAATTGAATCATGATAGTCTAAAGAAATATTAGTTATTCCTAATCTAACTGAAATAAAAACAATACCCATATTTTTAAAATAATATTTTTCATTATCAAAATCTATAAATTCATTTTCATTAATTGATTTTTCTTTTGAAAAACAATTTTTAATTATTGTTTCTTTAATAACACAACTTTGAAAAGATAATATTTTTAAGTTTGGAAATAAAGAATAATTTTCAGAAATTAAATTAAATAAATAACACATATTAACATCACTAAACCATTCACCTGCTCCTTTATTGCATAAAATACCATTTAAACAAATTGATTTTAAACTAAAAGGTGAAAAAGTTCCTTTTAATTTTTCACTTTCAATCTTATTTATATCATTATTTTTTAAAAAAAAAGAAATCATATGAAAAAATTCTTCTGGAAATTCATCAAATGAAATTGGTGTATCTAAAAAATATTTTGAAGTTTGAACTAATGCTTCAAATGAATCAAATTTTAATTTTTTATAATATTTATAAATTGCTCTTGATAATATCATTTGACCACATCTTATCATACATCCCCATCCTGAATCATTTGTATATGATTTATTTTTTTTTTCATTTTTAATTTTAGGAAAATTTTTTTTATATGATAAATATATTATTTTTCCAATTGAATATATTAGTTTATCTATTATGTCTTGTGTATATGTTTTTGAAAAAATTGTTATTTTTTCATTGCTTATATTAAATAAATTAAATTTGTGTTTTATTGATAATATATGAGCTTTAAATTTTGATTTACTATTCTTTGAATATTTTTTATAAGGTTCTATTGATTTATTCAATTTGTGATTTTGTTTTTCTTCTGAAAATTGTAAAAGTTTATTTAAATTATTATTTAAAGTATTGATTATCATTTCATTTTCTTTATCCATAAAAAATAATTTTAATTTTATTTTTTTCTTTAATATTTTATTTTAAATTAATTATTTTTTTTTATATGTTTTATAATTTTTGTAATTTTTTTATTAAATTATATGAAAAAAGGCCGCCAAATAAGACAAGTATATAATAAGAATGCATTGAATAAAATGACTCAAATACAAAAACAAAATAATACTAGAAGAATAAATAAAAAAATAAATGCTGAAGAAATAATAACAAATGTTTATAAATCTGATTATGAAGAAGAAAAAAATAAAAAAAGTGATAATGAGTCAATTGATAATATAGAAAATAAAATTGAAAATAATGAAAATAATGAAGAAGATTCAAAAAATAAGGAAAAAATAAAAGAAAAAGTACAAAGATTAAAATTAGATGATAAAACTTTATTATATTCAGAAAATGGAATGAAAAAATATTATGAAATAATAACATCATATAACTTTTCAAATAAAGATAATAAAAAGAATTTAGATCAATTAACTTCTTTATTTAGAAATTGGCATTTTTTACTTTTTCCAAATTATGATGTTGACTTTTTTACAAATAAATTAATAGACTTAGGAAAAAAATCTTCTATAAAATCTTATATGTCAAGATTAAGAAGAATTTATAAAGGAGAAGAAAGTTGGGATATTATGTATGATGAACAAAATGATATTTTAGGTAAAGGTACTGTTATGAAAGGAAAAAGAAATAAAGAAAATAATAATAATAAATTAAATAATGATAATAATAATAATAATAAGTTAAATAATGATAATAATAATAAAAAAAATAATAATAGTTTTAATACTATTACTTCTTTTTCAATAAAATTAATATCAAAAGAAGAAAAAAATAAAGATCTAATAATAAAAAATTTGAATGAAAAAATAGTAGAATTTGAAAATCAATTAAAAATAGCAAATTCTAAAATAAAAGATTTATCAAAAATAATTGATGAAATTAAAAATAAAAATAAGTTATTATACATAGATAAAATAACTACTATTAATTATGTAACAATACAAAATCATTATATAAAATTAAATAAAACAAATTTAAATATAAATATAAATAGGAATAAAAGACAAAAATTAAATAATGATGAAATCATTATACATCTTCCTGATAGGTCCATACTCGGCCAGAGTAAAAATGATTCGAAATACATTAATACAATTTCAGATAATGAACACCATAGTTATTCCAGTTTTGATAATTATAAAAATATGAATATATATTTTAGGAAAATAACAACGACTGTTAACGATCTAAAAATACACAAAAATAAACCAGTCTCATTGTCTAAAAACCCTATAAGATATAATAAAAATTTTATACTAAATAAAATAAATATTAAAAAACAATCATCAAAAAATAATAATTGCATTGGTAGTAGTAAATTTATAAATGATATAAAAATAACTGAGAAATTAATATATTCTTTATATCCTTCAAAAGATAATTTAAATATTTTATATTTTGAACCAGATATAAAAAAATTTTCAATAGAAAAAATATTAAATACAGATAATATTGAAGAAAATTTTACAAATTTTACAGCAAAGAATAGAAGTATGAATGATGTTAGATATACTAGTGGAAATATATTTTTGTATAATGAAGGATATTTATATATAGTAACAGGAAAAGATTTCAATATGTTTTATAAATATGATCCATATA
>JAEEGK010017663.1_pt1 | contig 15517 bp, 7 predicted proteins | sample 8958771 | NCBI WGS metagenome assembly JAEEGK01 (sample SAMN16246547, study PRJNA631951) | gut metagenome | biome: gut microbiome; feature: rumen; material: SC-attached | host: Bos | place: Iran: Karaj | collected 2018-10
TTATTTGAATTAAATCAAAGTGCAGAAAATAATAATAATAAAAATAATAAAAATAATAATAATAAAAATAATTTAAGTTTTGAAAAAATTGAGAATTTTAATTCAGAAGGAATTTATTATAATAATACACATGAAGATTTTTATAAAAATAATAATAATAATATTTTAATTAAAAATTCAGATTTCATTCAATCAAATAATAATTATAATTTAAAAACACCTACATTTAAAAATGCTTTATCTTCTACTAAAAAAGGAAAAATTTCAACTTCAAAATATGAAAAAATTAAAAATAATTTAAATGCTAAAAATTTATATAATGATTTTAATAATAATTATAATAATAATAATAATAACAATAATAATAATAATAATAATATTTATATTAATAATGATTTTAATAATAATAATAATAATAATATTTATGATAACAATAATAATAAAATTTATAACAATAATATTAATGAAAATAACAATATAGAAAATGACCCTTTATCAACAGAACATACGAACAATTACATAGCATTACGCGAAACATTTCGTCAATATTTACTAAACAAATACGGTTTCGATAAATTAAACACAACAAACAGCGAAAATTCTCTTGACGACAAATTTTTACACGAATTGGCCAAAAATTCCGTTCCAATCGAAGGTGATTTAAACAAATTAAATTGCAGTTCAGACATGAAAAATTTCATTTTTGAAATATTAGAAAAAAACAAATTAGAACAAGTGAAAGAAAAAATAAAAAGAAATAGCAACAACAACAACAGTATAAATAACAATAATTCTATTAATGATTTAGGAAAATCAACGAATTTATTAAATTTAATTCAACCTGAATATGAAGATGAAAATTATTATAATAAAAGTAACATTTTAGAACCGATGGAATTAGATAAAAGCATTGTAAGTGTAAATGAATTTAGAAAAAGTTTTATTGATAGTATTAATAATAATTTTCGACGCAGTAGTTTATTTCAAAGTCAAATTTATAATTATAATACAAATACAAATGTTAATAATAATAATAATAATAATTTGAATAAAGAAAAGTTTTTTTTTGATAATAATTCATTTAATTAATATTTTTAATAAATTATTTTAATTATATTTTTATTTTTTTTTTTATTTAAAATATGTATAAATCAATAGAAATAAATAAAAATTTCAAAACGAATGAATTCGCGAATTATTCAGTTGATATTAATAAAAAAACAAATGATATTTTATTATCACAAGATTGCAATTCATTTGTTTATTCGAAAGAGAATTTTTTATCATTATCGAATAATTTAATTCCTTTAAACAACACAAAAAATTCTCAAATTCATTCGAATGACACAATAATTTACAACAAATTTTCAAATGATGGAAAATTTATTTTTACTTCAGATTATGATTTTTATATTAATAAATACAATTTCGAAACTAATGAAATTAAAAAAGTTTCTTCTATTATTCAACCTCCTTTAAAAACATGGAAATTTTCTTTTATTAATAATAAATACATTGCAACTGGAAATTATTCTTTATTAATTTATGACATAAATTCATGCGAACTTTTCAAAGAAATAAACAATTACAATAGATTTATTTATTCAACATGTTTTATTGGAAACAATAATGAAAACAATAATAATAATAATAATTTAATTAGTGTTGGAAATCAAACAGGATCGATTTATTTTTATAACATAGAATCAGGGAAATTTATAAAGAAAATAGAAGAACATTGTATGATTGTTCGATGTTTATGTTATAATAATATTGATAATATTTTATTTTCAGCGAGTGATGATTTACATATTAATGTGATTGATTTGAATAAGTTTTGTGTTGAAAGTCCGATTGTTGGTCATAAAGAATGTATTAGTGGGATGTGTTTTAATGAAAATAGAAAGTTGTTGTATACGTGTAGTTTTGATGGTTGTATTAAAGTTTGGGATTTGAAGAGTAAAAAAAGATGTGTTGATACTTTAAAAAAAAATGTGGATGGAAATGATGAAAATAGCATTTGGGATTTGGCTGTGAGTAATGATGGAGATTTTATTGTTGGTGTTGGTGATGATTGTGTGAAATGTTTTTTATTAAAATGAGATTTTTAAAATAATAAATTTCTATAAATTAATTTTTTTTTTATAAATATATTAAAATAAAATTAAAATACTCATTTCAATAATTAATAATAAACGATTTTATTTCGTTCTTCTTTGATTTTAGGCGCATTTATTAAAAAAGAATCAACTTCATTTAAATAATTCATGATTTTTTGATAAATGTGATTTATAATATGATTTTTATATTCGCTTTCTTTAATGAGAAAAATTATCCATTGTTTTAAAAAATTTTCTTTTTCTTTTCCTAATGTTAAACTATTGCTTCTTAAAATATCAAAGCTCATAACAATAATACTAATTGCAATTAAGCTGCATTTGTATTTTAAAAACTTTTCATTAATTAAAATAACTTTATTTAAATATAAACAAATATTTTCTAATGAAATTATGTATTTTTCTAAATTCAAATTTTTAATACGAATTTTATTATTAATTACAAAATCATACAAAAAGGTTTTGATAAAATGATAAGTTGTAACACAAAAAACATCGAAATTTAATGTTTGTAAAATTTCAATTTCGGTTTGAACAATTTCGTTTTCGTTGTATAAATTATGACCGATGTTTTTTTTAATGTGGATGATATGTAAAGGAATAATATCTTCCATTTTGCTTGAAATAAAAATACATGCCATTGCTATTAATTGCAGTTCAAAATCGTTGATGATTCTTTCTGATTTTAGTAAAAATTTATCGAATAATGAAACGCTTGTGTAAAATGAAAGTGGTTCGCTTTTGTAATTTGAAAATATTTCTAACATCCAATTTATTATTCGTGTTCGATAAATGTTGTTTATGTTGTTGTGTTTGGTTAAGAAATTTGGGTAGAAAAATGAGTTTTCTAATGTTAGTGAAAAAGTGTAAATTTCTGGGCCGTAAATTTCTATTAAATTTTGGGAGGATGATGAAAAAAAATCGGATGTTGTTGGAATTTCTGATGATGTTGGGGAAAATGGACTTTTTATTTTGGATTTGTTGTGTTGAATAAGGTTGTAAATGTAAATTTTGGAGATTTTTTCTTCTTTTGATATGAGTTTGGTTTTTGTGTGTTTTGATTCGTTTGAATTTTTGTTTGATTCGGAATTGCAAATGTCCATTGAATAATTTTCATTATTATTATTTTCATTATTATTATTTTCATTATTATTATTATTATTATTAAAAGAAAAATTTTGTTCCATTCTCAAATAAAATATAAAAAATATTTTTTTACTAATTTTTTTAGTTAAAAAAATTCACTGAAAAATATTTAATTAAAAATAAATAATATTAATAATAATAAAATTATTTTTGTGGATAAATAACATTAGCTTTAACTAAAATATCTTTATAGCATTTATTTTCTGCTTCTAAAACAAGTGTAACATAATATTTCAAAATAGTTAATAACCATTTTACACATTGGCACCATTCATCCCATTTATTTGGTTCATATTTAATACTTTTATCATTTATTTTATCTCCTTCGATTTTATATTTAAATTCTCCTTCAACGACGATTTTTTTTTCTCTCAAAAAAACATCAAATTCATAGAAATATTTCAAAAAAAATTCCAAACTTTCATTAAAATTATTCAACGTTCGACTTAAATTACTAATACTAACATCATAAAAAACTTTATTTTTTTTATCATAAATTTTACTGTAATTTCCTTGAACTTCAATGTCAAAATTTTCGCTTTCGAAATTGAATTTTATGCTTAAAATTTTCGTAAGTAAAATTATGTAGCCAAAAGCAGCATTAATTTCATCGTAATTATTTTCTCTTACTTCAACTAAGCGACAGCCATTGATTGTTCCGTATTTATCTGAAAAGCTGATTTGAAATAAATCGCTTATTATGTTGCTATTAGAAAAGTTTTTGATTTCTTTTTCGTAAATGTTTGCGATGTTTTTAATGTAATTTTTTTCTTTTTCTATTGTGTAAATGTAATTTTCGATTTCGTGGAATTTTTCCCAATAATTTTTTTCTGTTTGTGATAAATATGATAATTGAGATAAATAATTAGTGTGTTTTTGTTCTTCGGCGGAAATTTCTTTTTCTAGTGATTTTAATTTTTCTTCGAGTGAAATTTTTTCTTTTTCGAGTTTTTCGTTTATTGAATTTTCGATGTTTATTAAATTTTCTTTTTCGTTTTGATTGTTATTTAAATTATTTTGATTTTCTTCTATTAATTTTGTTAATTGTGGATCTGAATCTAATAAAATTTTTAATTCTTTGACTAAATTATTGTAAATTGAATCAAAATCATTTTCATTTTCTGTGTTTTCAGAGTTTTTTTTGTTATAAATTTCTTCTAAACATTCATAACAAATGTTTTTTTTTATGTTCATTCCATTTTCTTTATCTAAATTTTCAATAAATTCTTCGGTAATTTCGTCTTTGTTAATGTCTTTTTTTACTGATAAAATTTCGCTGTAATCTAAAATAAAAGTTTTTCCACAGTCAAAACAAACATATTTTCTTTTTGACATTAAAAAATAATATTTTTTTTTAATTTAAATTAAATTAATATTATTATTATTCTCTTTTATGAAAGAAAATTCTGATAGTGAAAGTAATGAAGAAAATTCAAATTATAATAATAATAATATAAATAATAAATTTAGTGAAAATTTTAGTGAAAATAATGAAAATAATAATGAAAATAATAGTGAAAATAATGAAAATAATAGTGAAAATTATGAAAATAATAATGAAAATAATTTAATTTCATCAAAAATTCTTCAAAATGAATGTTCATACACAACAACAACAATAAATTCAATAAATCAATTAAAAAATTTTAATTTTTCATCCGCTTTAGAAGGATTTAAAAACAGTTTAAAAATAGCTAATGAATTAAACGATGAATACAAAAAAAATGAATCTTTATGTAATTTAGGCATTGCGAATTTTTATTTAAATAAAATAAACGAATCAATAAATTATTTAGAAAATTCTTATAAAAACATTAAAACAAAATGTTCAAATGAAAATTTTGCTAATGATTTAAAATCATTGAATTTGCTTATTAAAACCGGCGTTAATTTAATTTTAGGTTATTTAGCAATAGGAAATTTTAATGAAATTAGTGAAATTTTAAATGAAGTTTTAACATTAATTGAAAGAGAAGTTAGTTATCATAAGCAATTAAAATGTGTGAAAATGATGATAAAAATATTTTTTCATTGTGAAAGTTTGATTGAAAATGAAGAAGAAAATGAAAATGAAGAAGATGAAAATAAAGATTATGAAAAATATAAAAATATTATTAAAAAATTGAATGTGAATTTTAATGAGTTTTTGAAGAATAAAAATTATGATGAATTTATTAAATGTTTGAGTGAAATTAAAAATGAATTTGAGAAATTGAATGATTTTACTGGAATTTTATTTGCGATTTTTAATGAACAAGCGTTTATTTATGTGAATGAAATGAATAAAGATGAAAATTCAGAAAAAATTAATGATTGCAAAGGAATTTTAATTTCGTTGTTTACTGGAATTAATAAAAATGATGATGAAAATAAAATTGATGATAATTTATTTGAAATGATTTTTAGAAATTTTAAAGAAAAAATTGAAAAATCTTTTGAAATTTATCAAAAATTATTTGAATTTGAAAATAAATTAGTAACAACTTTAAATAATAATAATAATGTTACGCCAAATATTTCACCCAGAAATAGTAAAATTAATAATGTAAAAATTCATATTAATAATAATAATGTTAATAATAATTTTTTTATTAAACTTTTAATTAATTATTACATTGTTCATATTATTCCTAAAATTTCTAATAATAATAAAAATTTATTAATTGAACAATTAAAAACAACTTTGAATATCATTGAAAATTCAAATGAATTTAAAAATATTTCAATTAAAAATTTGGATAATGAAATTTTTGAGAATTTATTTATTTTATTTGATAATTTATTAAAAATTCATATTAAATTTAAAAAGAAACATTATTTAAATATTTATAAACATAAAATTTTTGTTATTATTTCTACAATAAATGTAAAAAAAATAAAAGATTTTTATGATTCTTTTTTAGTTTTTATTGACAAAGGTGAAAAAATAATAAAAATAAATTTTAATGGAAATGGTTTTAAAGAACATTTTTATCGAATTGATATTAATAATGATAATTTTGAAATTTATAAAAATAGTGAAAATAAAAAAAAAGGAAAAGCAAATCAAATTATTAATATGAATGAAATATTAAAAATTGTTTATGGATTCAAAACAAAAAATTTAAAAAAAAAATATGAAAATTTGGAAAATAATTTAAATCCTGAATTGTATTTAAGTTTAGTTTGTACAAAAAGATCGTATGATTTTTATTTTAAAAAAGAAAAAAAATCAGTAAGTTGGTTTTATGGATTTCAAATTTATTATAAGCAAAGTAAAAGAAATTATAAAGTAAGTAGCACAACAAAATATGTTTTAAGTAGATTAAAAATAAAAATGGCTTTTATTTTTGATGTAAAAATGAAAAGCACAGAAAAAATAAATTTCGTTAATATTTTTTTACAATATTTCAAAAAAAATATGAATAATAATAAATAATAATAATTAATTATTAATATAATTATAATTAATATAAAAAAAAAAAAATAAAAATATATTAAATTAAATAAATATCTAAAATTAAATTATTTTTAATAAAAAATAATAATAATTAACTAAAATTACCATCATAATAATAATAATTAAATTTTTCTAACTTGAACAGTTGGATAAATTTTATCTCCATCTTTCATATCAGCAACAATAATATATTTAGTAACACCTTTTTCTTTCAAAAACGCATCAACGATTTTAACATTTTTATCATAATCATCGCTAATATCTTTATTCAATTCCGGTTGCATATTCCAAATCAAACTCATTTGATTTGCAAGCATTTCATTATTAGTGAATCCAAACATTGGTCGAGCAATTCTACTTGCGGAAATATTTTTCATATAATTATCATCAGAATTATGAATTCCAACAATAGCTTGACAATCTCTAGTAACAAAAGGTAAAATTGATATGATATTTTCAGTTACCATACTTTCATGTCCACACATGCACATTCCATCTCCGTGATGATTCATTTTACTTTGTTGTTGATTAGCTTCAATTTCACCTTGAGGTTTGCTTCTGATTTTGCTTTCGAATCCTTTTCTTTGAAGTCTTCCTTGATGCAAAATTCCAAAACAAGAATCGCAATCGCTCCATTCGCAAAGATTGTAAATAGAATCTTCTGTTTCTTTTGCGATTTTGGCCATTGTTTTTATAACTAAAACTGGATGAATACTTTTTGTTGTTTCATCACTTGTCATTATTGCATCTGCCCCTTCAAATATTGCGTTACCAACGTCACTAACTTCTGCTCTTGTTGGTTGAATGTTATTGACCATGCTCAAAACCATTTGCGTTGCGATTATGACTGGTTTGTTGTAGTATGAACATAAGGCGACCATTTTTTTTTGAATGGTTGGAACTTGACCGAAAGAAATTTCGCATGATAAATCTCCTCTTGCGACCATCAATCCATCACTTTTTCGAATGATATCTTCTAGATTTTCTGTACTTTCGTAGTTCTCAACTTTACTTATTATTTGAATGTTCACTCCTTTGCTACGACAATGGTCTCGAACACGAACGACATCGTCTCCGGTTCTTACGAAACTAAGTGCGATGAAGTCGACTTTTCTTTCTATTCCAAAATCGATGTCTTTCCAGTCTTGTTCTGTTACTGTTGGTAAATCAACTGGTCTTCCGTGTAAGTTTATGTGTCTTTTTGTTGTCATGTCAACTTCACCTTCGATGACTTGAAATTCAATGTCTTTGTCTGTTTTGCTTATTGCTCTTGCTTGAACGATTCCGCTGTCGATGACTATTATGTCTCCTACATTAACGTCTTTTACAAATCCTTCGTAATTTACGGAGATTTTTCCTGTGTCTTCGTAAACACCTTTTTCGACTGTCATTGTGAATTTGTCGCCTTCTTTTACGTGAACTTTGTCTCGAATTTCTCCTACTCTTATTTCTGGTCCTTTTGTGTCTAATAATATTGCGGCGTTTTTAAGGTTTAAGGAACGAATTGTGTCTATTACTTTTCCGTGACTTTCGTGTGTTCCGTGGGAGAAGTTTAAACGAAATACGTCGACTCCATATTCGTATAGTTGTTTTATTGTTTCTGGTGCATCTGATGCTGGTCCGATTGTTGCAACGATTTTGGTTTTTTTGTTTATTTGTTTCATATTTTGTTTTTATATGTTAATTATGTTTATTTATTTATTATAAGATTTTTTTTATTTTTTTTTTATTTTTTTTTTTTATTATAATTTTATTTAAAAATGAAATTTTAAATGATTTTATTTTTTTTTCATATTTACATCATTAATATTTATTTAAATTAATAAAAAATAATTTATAAAAATAAAAATAATAAATAATTTTGATATTAATTAATTATTTATATTTTTTGCTATTAAATTATCTTCAATTTCTTCATCTTCGCCATAAATTTCTTTTTGAATCATTCTTACACTTTCGCTATCTTCGAATTCATAATCTTTTTTTTCATCTTCTTTTTTAACATCATTTTCATTTTTTTTATTTTCAATTGGTTTAAAAATCATAAATTCATTAATAATATTGTCTCTAATTCCTTTTCTTCCGCTTAGAATGAATTTTAAAAAATCAATATTAACTTTTTCATTATTTAACAACAAATTTTCGCTTGATAAAAATTTATTTAAATCTTCAACATGAATTAAAATTCCATTTTGATACAAAAAATGTTTGAAAAATTCAAGTTCTAAATAACGATTATATTTTTTTCCATTTGTTGTTAATTTCATCATGCAATGCACAGGAAAAATAAATCTTTCAAATGAAAAATGATGTTTTTTCATAAAATCATTAAAAATATTTTTAACATCATCAAAAACATTATTATTATTATTATAATTTTTATCTTTTGCTTTTTCAATATCCGAATAATTTAATTTTTTATTAATATTTTTTGTGCTGTTTGCTTTATTATTTACATTAGTTTTTAATGAATTTGGATGTCGCAATCCTTCTTCAATTTCATTTTTTAATTTATCGTAATCAACAATTTCTTCAACATCATCTTCATTTTCTTTTTCATTTCCCGGTTTAATTTTTGTAAATAAACAAAAAATTTCAATGTTGCTTAATTCAATATTAAATTCGCTTTTCAAAACATCAACTAAATGAACTAAACGAATTGCTTTAAAATCTTTTATTGATTTGCTTATGATTTTTCCAAAAATTTCTTCGACGGATTTTTTTTTTATTAAAATTTGTTTACAAATTCGAGAAATTATATTTTTTACTTTATTTAAATATTCTTCGTTTGTTATTTCAATTGCTTCATCATCGTCTTTTTTTTCGTCTTCAATGTCATAATTTTCATTTGGATTTATTTCAGTTTCTTCGATAATTTTAATTAAATTATCAACTTTTAATGAACGTAAAAATTTGTCTTCTTCAGGAAAAACTTTCATAATGTAAATTAAATATTCTAAAACTTCGTTTTTTAGATTTAAATTTAATTCTTTTAATAATGTTTTTAATATTGTGAATGAAATGTAACCTGTATTATTTTCATCGAAATAAATAATTGCGTTTAAAAATTCGTTTTTAATTGGTAAAAATTTCGATGTGATTATTTTATTTAATTCTTGTCTTTGTTCTAATGAATAAAAATTAATGTTTGTGAATAAAGAAAGAATTTTATTATAAAATTCTTCTGGATTTGTTAAATTTTTTTTAATGTAATTATTATATAAAAAAGTTTTTACAAAAGAAAAAATGTCATTTTGATCGTTTTCGTTTTTTATTTTTAATATTTCAATTAAATTTTTTGAAATGTTTGTTATAAATTCTTTGTATTTTTTATTTTTTAATAAATTTAAATTTTCTTTTAATAAAACTCGACTTTCAATGATGCTCATGTCGATTTTATTTGCTTCTAAATTTTTGATTAAAACGTAAATAAATTCTTGTAAATTAAAATCAGAAAAAAATTCATAATCATTAATATTAATTGGAACATTAATGTCATTAGTTGAATATGAATTTTGTAAAATAACTTGAGTTGGTTTTTTTGAAAAAGTTTTTAAATTTTCGTTTAAATTTTCGATTTCTTTTTCGTATTTTTTATTTTCAGTTTTTATTTCTTTTAAAAGCGATTGAATTAATAATAATTTTGAATTTGATTCTTTTTTTGGAGCATCTTCAAAATCAGGAAATTTTTTTTCGTTTTCATTATTAATATTTAAATCATTATTGTCATATGAATGTAAAATATTAATGTTATTTTTATTTGAATTTAAATCACGAATCATTTTTTCATTTTTTGCGTTTTGATCTTTGAAATTTGTAATTTCTTTTTTGATTTTTTGTATTTTCATTTCGTATTTATTTTTCATGTTTAAATATTCTTCAGAATTTTGAATATTTTCTTTACGTAAAATTAATTTTTCGTTATTTTCTAATTCTTCTTTTAATTTATTTTTTAGTTTATTTACAATTTCTGTTTTGTTATTTTTTTGAATTGTTAATTTTTCAATTTCTTTGTTTAAATTGTTAATTTCGTTGTTTAAATGTTTGAAATTTTCTTGAAAATTAATAATTAAATAATCTTTTTTATTTAAATCTTCTTTTAAATTACTGTAATCATTAATGTTTTGTTGAATGTAATTATTTTGAGTTTGAGTGTGATTATACAAATTTTGAAGTTTTGAAATTTGTTCCAAAAAAATTTGATTTTCAATATTAATTTCATTAATATGAGAAACTTTTTTATTTTTTTTACTTGACATTAATTCATTATTTAATTTTTCATTTTCTTTTTTTAATTCTTTGAATTGTTTTTTAATGCTATTAATTAAATGATTATTATTTGAATCATTTTTAATTGAAGAATTATTATTATTTTGATTCATAATGTCTTCGATTATTTTTTCTTTTTGAATAATTTCGTTTTCTAAATTATTAATTTCTCTTTTTTGAGAAATATTATCGTTTTTTATTTGATTTATACGCGTTTTTAAATTAATGTTTTCTTCTAATAAATTATTTTGATGAATTGGAAATGCGCTTTTTATTCTATTGTTATTAATGCTTATGTTTCTATTGAAATCTAATGAATTTTCTCTTCGATAGTTTTGAGATCCTAATGAAAAATTGTTTGAGTTTATTAAATTTGGAATTATATTTCTATTGATTAATATTTATATTTTACTTCTTTATTTTTCCTAATTTATTTACTGCGCTTATTGGACGAAAATTTGAATTGTTAAAATAATTATCATTTTTTTTCATTTTAAATATTTTAAATTTAATTATTTATTTTAATATTTAAATTTTAATTGTTTTTTTATTATTATTTTATTTATATTCAATATTATTTTTTTTTTATTATTATTTTTTAAATAAAAATTGAAATAAAAATATTAAAAATATTTTTATTTAAATTGAAATTTTAATAATAATTTTTATTTTCATTAAATAAAAATTTTTATTTTTTATTAATTATTAGAAAATTAATAAATAATAATTATTATTAATAGAATAAATTAAATATATTTCAATCATTATATTTTTCACTAATAATATTAATAACAGTAGAAGTCCATCCATTAAAAGGATGATTATAAGTTCCTTTTCCATTAATATCACTATATTGTTCATAGAAAGTATGCGTTTTTTCCCAGACATTATAAATAGTATTAATAACATTTTTTCTAATTTTCTCATAAGCTTCTTTTGCTTTATCATTTTTATTAACATAATATTTAAACAATCCTCTTAAAACCAAATAATTTAAATTAATCCAAACATTTCCTCTCCAATAATCATCACCTGTATGATACAACAAATCATTTTTACTCAAGGATCTTATTCCAAATTCACTATACAATTCATTTTCATCCAGTAAAAAATTAATAATATTATCAAACGCTTCTTTATCATTTTTAATATTAAAATCATAAATTCCTCCAATAATTGCAAATAAATTAATATAACTAATATGAGGATTATATGTTTCTTCTAATTTTTTATATTCTTTTCTTTCTTCTAATTTCATACTTATTTTACATTTATCACATTTACAATGAGCATATGTATTTCCACACCATCCAAATTCACTGCAACATTTTTTTTCGCTGTATGGATTACATTCTGCTTGCGTTCCTATTGGATTTTTTATACCTTTTCCACATTGATCGTCTCCTCTCCAAAGAATAGGAAAAACTTTTCTTTTGAATTTTTCGGTTGAAACCTTTTTAAATTGTTTTCCTAAATAATCAGAATAAATATGAAGTTCTTTAAAGTCATATAAATTATTTTTAATAATGTTGTAATATTTTTTATGTTCGTTTGTATAATATTCTATGCTTTCGATATCGAAATTTATACTTAAATTTTTGAGAGTGTTTGTTAATTCACATAACCAAACGAGTAAATCTAAATGATTTTCTTTTGGATTTGGAAGCATTGCGCGAGGAATATCATCTAAACCCGAAGGATAATTATGAGAACTATCTCTTCCGAACCAATTATAATTTATATTATTATTATCATCTATTGTTTTTTGAGTTGTTTCATACCAACTCAACCAAATTTTTAATTTTTTATAAATTTTATTCATTAATAATTTCAATTCAATTTCGCCTTTATTAATATTATAATTATAAATATAATGAATTAAATAATCATTTATAGGGAAAATTAATGTGGGAGGATTTGCAATGTTTTTATTTTGTAATATAAATTCTGATGGAACTTGATTTTCAGCTTCAGAGCCTCTTATTTGTTCTCTAGGAACCCAACCATTTGAACTCATTGTGTTTAGCCAAGAATTAAGAATGTCCATTGAAAGTGAAATGTCCCATTTTGATATTATTATGTTATGAAAACCTTCGTCCCATAAAAATCCTCGAGCGAAATATGAACGACAGGGAGTCCCTGTGAATAAACCTTTTGAAATGAGGCTGGATTGATATGTTTCGTTATTGTTGTTGTTTTCGTTTGAGGTATTTATTTGAATTCCTCCGTAAAAATAACCAATTCCACCTAAAATATTACTTAATGCTTCTTTTGACATTTGTTCGATGTTTTTGTGATTTGTTTTTATTTCGTTTGGAATTGGGAAAATTTTTTGAAATTTTTTATTAAATTCTTGTTCTTTTTCTTTTATTAAATTTTGAATGTTGTTTAAATCTAAAAATTTTTCGTTTAAATTGTTGCTATAATGAATAGAAATTATAAAATCTTCGTTTTTGTCATTAAATAAATTAAATGAAAATTGAATAGCAATAATATTTGGTTGTTTTGTTTGTGAAAGTTCATTAAAAGGTAAAAATGAATAAGTTTTATTATTTTTTTTAAAATCATTTTCACTTGAAATTAAATCATTTAAAACAAATTGTTTCACCCGCCAAGTTTCACTATATTTTTTACGATATTTTTGATAATTAGAATATAAAATTTTTCCTTTTTCAACATTAATTGAAATTTTACTTTGAGAATTTCCAAATTTAATTGAAGTAATATTATAATTATTATCATTATTTTTATCTATTTTAAAAAAAGATTTATCTGAAATTTCATAATTTTCTAAAGAAAAATATAAAATTAATGAAATTTCTTTATTATTATTATGAATATTATTAAAAACATTAATAATTTTTCCTGAAATAATTGCATCCCAATTTTGATTTTGTTCTGTGAAAGTTCTTTTAATATATTTTATATCAAGATGAATATTATTATTTTCATCTAAAATAATTTCATTTCCAGAATCAATTCCATTATGATAATTAAAATAATATTTAATTTTATCTTTTTGAGAACATTCATGTCGAAGTTTTTCTGATATTTTATCATTAATGTAATTATTATAATTATTTGGAGAATTTAATGTTGAATCGTACCACATTATTCCAAAAACATCTGATAATTTTTTACGTTCTTTTAATGAAAAATATAAATTTGGTTTGTATGTTCCCCAAAGATATTTATTTATATGATTAGAAGAAAATAAATTTTTATAATCTTTTTCTTCTTCATTTTCAATTTCTTTTTCATTTAATGTTTGAATTGAAAAATTTAAAAATATTATTATTATTATTATTAGAAAATTATTCATTAATAAAAAATATAATAATAATATTATTATTATATAAATATTAATTTTTATTTGAATTAATAAACAAAAAAATAATATGAAAAGAAACAATTCTTTAAATAATTCAATTTTTAATACGAGCATTAGCACAATAAATTCAGGAACAAAATCAAAACGATCTTCAAATTTTAGAAATAAAATTATTGATTTAAATAATAGTCAAATATTAATTAATAATTCACAAAAAGAAAGTCCAGACAATAATCTTATTAATAAAAGTATTAATAAAGATAAAAATAAAATAAAACTTCAAAAATCTTTAACAAATAAAAAAATAAAATTTTCTAGTAAAAAAAATAGTTTGCCTAAAATTACACCACCTATTAATCCTAATATGTATAGAGTCACTTATACTGCGTTTAAAACTGAGCAAAATCAGAAAAAAAAAGAAGAAGAACAAAAAAAATATTTTTTAACTACAACTAATAAAAAAGAAGAAAATAAAAAAAATGATAATAATAAAAACAAAAAAAATAAAGATAATAATTTCATTTCTATGAAAACTTTTAATATTGCTAAACTTAGTTTTGGAAAAAAAGAAAATTCTAATGAAAAAGATTTAAAAACTATCAATGAAAAAAAAAATAATAATAAACAAACTTTTCAACATTTTTCTGATTTGAGACGGATTAAAAAAAAACCAAGAAAATATAAAAAAAATTCTTTTAATAATTCTTCTTTAAGTAATCAAAGTAAAAAATCAAATAAAAATTCTTTTAGTAATAATAGTAATAAAAGCAACAAAAGTAATAAAACTAATTTAAGTTCTTCTTATAATAATAATAATAATAATAATAAAATTTTGCATAATAGAACTTTAAGTAATAAAATTTATAAAACTATTAATTTAAAAGAAAATAATAGTTCACAAAGTATTGATAATAAAAATGTGAGTACTAGTCAAAATTTAATTAGTGATAAAAATAATATTTCTTTAAAAATTATTAATAATGATAATAATAATTTAAAAACTTTTATTAATAATCAAAATATGCTAAATAAAAATAAAAATTACCAAAATTATATTAAACAAGAATTAGCTAAAAATAAATTTAATAAATTAAGTATTGAAGAAAGACAAAAAATTTTAAACGATAATAATAATATTAATAATTTTAATAATAATTTTAATAATAATAATAATAATAATAATAATAATATTAATAATAATAATAATGATAATAA
>JAEEGK010017664.1_pt1 | contig 15517 bp, 8 predicted proteins | sample 8958771 | NCBI WGS metagenome assembly JAEEGK01 (sample SAMN16246547, study PRJNA631951) | gut metagenome | biome: gut microbiome; feature: rumen; material: SC-attached | host: Bos | place: Iran: Karaj | collected 2018-10
TTATTATTATTTTCATTCTTATTAATATCATTCTTATTATTATTATTATTCTTATTATTATTCTTATTATTATCATTCTTATTATTATCATTCTTATTATTATTATTCTTATTATTATTCTTATTTACATTCTTATTATTATTCTTATTATTATTATTCTTATTATTATTCTTATTGTTGATATTATTTTTTTCATTATTATCATTCTTATTATTATTACTATGATTAATCTTATTTTTATTATTATAATCATTATTATTTTCATTATTATTTTTTTCATTATTATCATTCTTATTGCTTTCATTATCATCATTGTCATTATTTTCATTATCATTATCAGTATCATCATTTTCATTACTTTCTGTATGAATAGAATTTGAAATATTATTATTTTCAATATGTTTATTATCAGTATTTTCATGATTATTAAAAAGATTTTTTAAATCATAATTATCTCTAATCATTTGCTTTTTTGTAAAATCAATTTTTTTACTTATATGTATAGCTTCTCTTTTTTTTAAATCCTCTCCAAAATTAAATCTAAATCTAACATCTTTAATAAATTCACTCAATTGAATAAATCTATTTTTAATTAAGCCAAATTCTTTTTTATAACCCTCGAATTTTTTCATAATAGAAATAATAGTATCCTTATTATTTTTGACTTCTAAATCAAATCTATTAAAAATGTCATTTTTAACATTTAGAATATTTTCTGATTCTTTAGAAAAATTTTCGAATTCTTTTTTTAATTTAATAGAATATTTATTATTTTCTAATTTAATATCTTGAATTTTATCATCATAAATTTTTAAATTATCATTAATTCTATTTTCACTTTCAATAATTTTAGTATTAGCAAATTCACAACAAGATCTAATAACATTATCAATTTTAATTTTAAAGCTTTGAATCATAGTATCTAAATTATTTTTATAACTTTTTAAATCAACAATATTAGTTTCTTTATATTTTAATAAATTTTTTATTTCTAAAAGAACATAATCAATAAATTCATGAAAATTTTTAAATTTACATAAATTACCAATAACACCAGGATAAATAATATTATCACTGAATAATTTATCATATTTATATATTGCATTATATAAATCTTTATATAATAAATTATATTTTGCTTCTATTTGAGTTAATATTTCTTCATTTTTTTCTTTATCAATTATTAAGTTTTCTATTTTCTCTTTTAAATTATTATCTAATGATATTAAATTTGATAAATGATATATTTTGTTATTTATTAAATTAAATTTCTCTTCGTTATCTTTTATTTTTGATTCTGTTAAATTTATGTTCTCTTTTAATTTTGAACTGAGTTTATTTTCTATTTTTTTTATATCTTTTAATATATCTTCTTTAAAATATAATAAATCTTTTTTTAATGTTATTTGTTGTAAATTAGGAATTTCTTCTTGATTCATCATTTATTTAATTTTTATTCATTTTATATTTTAATTTTTTAATTTAATTATACAATATTATTTTTTAAATATAATATTTTTTACATAAATAAAATAATAAATTTTTAAGTTTCTATACTTTAATTTTTTCAAATTTGAATTAAACATTTTTTTTCAGTTGTTCGACAAAACATTTTTTAAATCAAATTTCAAAATTATATTTTTCATTTCATTGGTAATTAATATCCTTTTTTATAATCTTTATAATAATAATTAATAATTATTATTATTATAATAATTTCTTCATTATTATAATATTAATTTCAGAATTTCCATCATTTTAAATTATTTTTTTAATTGTTATTATTGTATTTTCCTTTTCCTTTATTTTCATAATAACATTATTTCTCTATTTACCATTTCCTTTATAATTATTAGAATAGTTTTTTCTATTATTTTAAATAATACAATTTGAGCTAAATTTAAATAAAAACTTTTTAAAAGTATCATTTTTATAAAAAGAACTAATATTATTTAAATTTTATCTAATTTTTCATCATCAATTCCTCTAAAAAATCATTATAAAATTTTATTTCATTACTTTTAAATCAATTTTTCTTTTTAAAAATATTCTTTTAATTAAATCTAATGTTGAAATTTATCATTGAATTTCATGTGGTATCATTTTAATTTTTTTTTGTTTATGTTGATACAAAAATCATCATTAATAATTAATTTTTTTTTAATTCCTTTTGAATCAATTTTCAAAAGAAAAAAATTTTATTTATAAATTAACTATTAATAAATATATTTTCTTTTTTTTAAAGAATATTTCTTTTCTAATCTTTATTATTTCATCTTTTCTATGTTCATTAACATTTTTTTATTTGATTATAATATTTGGAATATTTTTATTTCTTAAATGTTGTATTTCTATATTATTTAAATTTTCTTCTTTTATTTATTTATTATTTAACTTTTTTTATTTTTAATCAAAAAAAATTAATTTTTACAATATTTTTTTTAAAATGTTTATCGTTTTTTTATATACAAAATATTAAAGAGAATTAAATTTTTCATTATGTAAATATTTCAAAATTTAAAAAAAAAGAAAATATATAGAATTCCTTAAAATGAAAAAAAATTTAATAATAATCATAAAAAAACTTATTTTGAATAAAAGAATATTCTTTATTATGAATATTTATTTAATTATTTCTTTATTTAAATATTTGATTATAATTTCATTACTTCATCATTTTATTGTAAATAATTAATTTTTTTTGATTGAAAAATTGATTTTCATTGTTTTTTGAATCTGTCAACATGTAAAATTAATTAAATAGAAGATGCATTTACAAAATTATTTAATTTTTTTCCCTTTTAATTTTTAGTTTTTTTATTTATTATGTTATAATGATTATAAATATATGAATTAGAAAGAATGTTGAAAAAATAAGTAGTTTAAAAATTAAGTTAGAAATTTCTTTTAAGATATTAATAAAATTCTGAAAATAAAAGATATTTTATTTAATTTATTAAGCAAAAAAGTAAAAAAAAAGAATATATTAAAATAAATATTCATTTAATTAATTTAAAATATTTAAAATAGAAACAAATAAAAAAACAAAAAATCCAAAAATACGGAATATAATCTTTTTTAATTAAATTAATTATTATTATAATTTATAAAAATTAACATATAATGAGAAGAACAAAAACTATTTATAAAGATTCTAAATTTGATATTCTTCAAAGAACAATAAATTTAGAATCAGAAATTGGTGCACATTCAAGTTTCAAGAAAAATAAAAGAAAATCAAAAATTTCTCATCAATTTGGAGCTTTATATTTAAATGAATTAGTGAATGATATAAAAGAAACAATAATAAATAATGAAGAAAGTGAGATTTTTAATTCAAAATTAGAAATTGAAAATATTTTTGAAAAAAATTCAAATCCCAAAAATAAGACTTCTTTTTCAAAAATAAAAAGAAGGGATAAAAATAAAAATAGTAAAACAAAGAAATCTAATCATAAATTATTATTATCAAGTAGAAGTAATGTGAGTAAAATAAGTAAAAAAAGTAATAATATTAAAATAAATCATCATTTGAAAAATAATAGTTCTTCATCCAATGAAAAAAAAAGTAATCCTTCAAATAATATTGAAATAATAAGTGAAAATTTTGATATGGAAAAAGAAAAAAATGAATTTTTAACTTTAGATAATGATTTTTATGCTTTACAAATAAGTAATTTGAAATTAAAAGATAAGAGTAATGATCCTAATAATATGACTTATAAATCTTCTTTTAAAAGAACTAAAACTGGTCCAAAAACAGTTAAATTTCATATTTTAAAAGAGAAAAGTAAATCAAAATTTAATGAAAACAATAATAATCAAAATATTTTTGATTCTCATATTAAAAAAGAAAATGAATATTTATTTACATTGTCAGGAATATCAAATAAAAATATTATAGAAGTAAATGAAATAACACAAGATTTAAAAAAGAGTTTAGTATTAACACCTTCAAATAGAATAAGAACAATTAATACTATAAAAAAATCATATATAAAAGAAGATGATGATGATGAATTAAATGAGATTAATGAACTAAGTTCAGATAAAGAAGATGAAGATAATTATTTAGATAAATATAGAGATTTACAAAGAAAAGGTTTAGTATATGATTCTTTTGATGAATTAGATGATGAAGAAATTTCCAAATATTTTATTCATCCTGATTCTCGTTTATTAATTTTTATTGATTTTTTACTTGTTATTTGTATTTTTTATGATTTAATATATATTCCTTTATATTTAGGAATTAATGATATTTATTGTAATCAAAAGTCGTCTTTTTTAAATTTTTTTAATGTATTTGAGTTAATTATTAACTTTATTTATGTGTTTGATTTTTTTCTTTATTTTTTCGTAGGATATTATGATTATGATGATATTTTAAAAACTGGAATTAAATCAATGTTTATTCATTATTTTAAACATTGGTTTTTAATTAATTTTTTAACTGCAATTCCATTTAAGACTCTTTTTATCATTTTTGATAAATCGTGTCAAGATATTAATTTTCTAAGTTCATATAAATATTCAAGTCAATATTATTATTTATTAACATGTGTAAGATTACTTAAAATATTTAGATTATTCAAAAATAAATTTTTATATTTATTAAATGAAAAATTAGATAAATATGAAATATATAATAATTATTTAGGTCTTTTTCAAGGATTAACAATATTTTGTTTAACAGTTCATGTAGTTTCATGTATATTTATATTTTTAGGAAAAAATGATATTGAAAGTTGGATAAATAAATTTGGTTTTCAAGAATTTAATTTTGCAAATTTATATTTTATAGGAATATATTATTTATTAACTACAGTAACAACTGTTGGTTATGGAGATTTAACTTGTTCAACTCCAAATGAAAAAATATTTGGAATTATAATTGAAATTGTTGGTATTGTAGCTTATTCATATATTTTAACTGCTATAAGTAATTACGTTAAAAGCAAAAGTGATCAAAGAGAAGAATATTTTAAGAAATATCAAGTTTTAGAAGATATAAAAATCACTTATGATGATTTTTCTGATGATTTGTTTGAAAGAATTGATAGATATATTAAAACTAAACATCGTACTGAAGATGAAGAAAAAAATTTAATACAAGAATTACCTATTACATTAAAAAATGATTTAGTTTATAATATGTATGAACATATTATTAGAAATTTTGCTTTTTTTAAAAAATTCGATAATAAAGATTTCATTGTGAGTGTTATTTTTGCCTTTAATCCTATTTCAGCAATTAAGAATGATGTATTAATTAAAGATGGTGAATTTGTTGAAGATATAATTTTTATAAAAACAGGAAAAATAACTTTAGAATATCCAATAAAAATAATGAATAATAAAGAAGAAGAAAAAAATAATAATAATAGAAATTCAACAATAAATAATAATATGACATTTTCTAAATTAAATACTTTGTTTAATCATCACAAAACAAATACAATGAATAATTTCTTTTTTAATCATTTATCTACAAATAATTCAAATTCAAATAATAATTTTTTTGAAGAAGAAGAAAATTATGAAGTTCAAAAATTAAAAGTTTTAGATATTCAAAAAAATGAACATTTTGGTGATATTTTAATGTTTAGTAATGAAAGAAGTCCTTTATGTGCAACTGTTAAATCAAGAAAAGCAGATTTATTTTATTTAAATAAAAAAGATGCCATTGAAATATCAAAAAATTATCCAATAATTTGGCAAAAAATACAACAAATTTCTTCTTTTAATATGAAACAAATAAGAAGATTAATTATAAGATTAGAAAAAATATTTTATAAAAAAAATGGAATGAAAAATATAAAAAATTCAAATCTTTCAAATGAAGATGAATTAAAATCAATTCCTACAATTTCAGATGAAAATGAATTCCATAATCATTTAAAAGATGTATCAAAAAAAATTAGTAATATAAGTATGAAAAGTAAAGAAGAAATTGGTGTTTTAAAAACAATCAGAGAAATAACTCAAGTTGAAGATTCAGATGATTCTAATTCAGAAAAAAAAAGTCAAAAAAATAGTAAGTTTAAAACTAAAAGAAATGAAATTGGATATGAAAGTGATTCAAGTCAATTTAACTCAAATAATAGTAATAATGAAAATAATAATGATAATGATACAATCAAACAAATTAAAAATAATAATAATTCTATTTTAAATAATATTGAATTTAGTGAAGTTTATTCTTTAGATGATGTTAAAAATAATAATAATTTTAATAAGAAGTTTACTCCTTTCAAACCAGAAGAAATTAATACAGAAATTTATCCCAATGAAAATTTTATGAAATATAACGAACATTATATTAAAGAGGATTTGATTAATGAAAAATCATCTAAGCAAATTTTAAATATTAAAAAAGAAAAAGAAAAAGAAAAAGAAGAAAATATTGTTTCTAATATTTCTATTTGTTCAACTGAAATATCTTTTTCAATAAATAGAAGTTATGATAATATAAATGAATTAAGTGATTTTAAATATATAAAAATTCCAAAATTAAGAAAAAGAATAAGAAATGTCATAAAAGATTTTGAGGAAAGTTCAATAATTGAATATAGTAAATTTAAAACAAATAAAATAAAAGCAAAATCTAATTTGACAATAAATAATTATTATAATAAAAACGAAGAAGAAAATAAATTACCAAAAAATTCTTTTGATTTTTTTAAGAAAAAAAAAGGAAAGGAAGGAATGTATAAAAGTGTAGACAATGAAATTAATATAGATGATTTAAGGAAATTATCATTAAAAAAAGAAAAAAATAATTTTTTAGATTTAGTTTATAATGAAAATGCTCAAAAAAATGAAGATATTATGTCTGAATATCATGAACAAAATTCTTTTACTTCTGTCTTTAAAAAATTTATTGAAAATGATAATTCAAAAGAATTTAATCAAGAAAAAGAAGAATTAAATTTAAAAATTTTACAATTAAATACCATAAAAAAAAGTCAATTTCGGTTATCTTATGAAAATCCTGTAAATAATATCAAATAGTATTTTTATATTTTATTTTAATTTTGTATTGGTTTTTAAAAAAACATTTAAATAATCGATTGGAAAATTGAAATTTATGTATTTTGTAAAATTTAAATATTTTTAAATATTTTTATTCAAGTGTAGAATTCAAAATTTAATTGAGCTTTTGTAAAAAATGTTTGATTAAAAAATGGTGGAAATAAATATTTTTAAATTATTTTTAAAATATAATATATAATAGTTAATGGTAAATTTTAGTTAATTAAAAAAAAACAAAAAAAATTAAAAAATATTAAATTTATGAATCAATTTCAGATTCATATTCACATATTAAATCTCTATATTTATTTTTCATTGAACTTGAAGTTCCAATTTTTAAAGTAATATTACTTTCAGTGTTAATTCTCATTTCACAACTTTTTAAATTATTTAATCTAATTAATTCTTTTGGTTCAGTCATTATATAATTATTTAACTTTTTTTTTGAATTTTGAGTATTTTCTATTTTTATTTTTAGTTTACCATATAACAATATTTTTTCATTTGAATTTTTTATCATATTTCTCTCACTTTGAGATTCATTGTTTCTTTTATTTCTCTTATTTAAAAATTTACTATTATTACTTGAATAATATTTATTACTAAAACTTCTTTTTTTTATTATTCTTATTGAATTTTCATTTTTTATATTTCTTAAATCATTTGATTGAGATTTTATTTTATTATATAAATTTTTTTTTGATTTTTGATTAATTTCTATATTAGTTTTATTCATAATATTTTTTTTAGAAGCAGTTAAATTATTTATATCTTGTTTATTTGGATGTTGAATATTATGAAAAGAATTTTTTAATTTTTTTGATTTAATTTTTTCTATTTTAATATTCTTTATTTTTTCAGTGCTTTTATTTTTAAAATAATTATCTAATTTTTCAGGATTATTTTTTAATTCTTCTTTCAATTGCTTAATTGATTTTATTTGATAAAATTTCTTTTTTTCTGTTGAATTTCCTTTTTTTTCATTTACTCTTTTATTAAAAGAAAATTTACTTTGTTTAAAATTATTTACAGAACTTTCTACAGTAAAACTATTTAATCTCTTAAAATTATTTCTATTATTTTTTAATAAATTTCTTGAAGTTTTATATTTATTTATACTTTCTTTTGCTCTTTTAATAAATTTATCTTTTTTTTTCTTTGAAAATTCATCTAACCATTCTATTGAATTATAATCAGTTTTAGTATAAATTATTTTTAAAGGAATTTTAATATTATTATTCTTTTCTTTTTTTTCAATTTTTTCTTCTTCTATTTTCTCTTTACTTTTTTCCTTATTTAATTCTGTATTTTTCCTATTTGATAAAAATTTAAGTAAGAACTGATTTGAAAATTTTCCATTTCTCTGGGAAAAATTTTTCATATAAAAAACTAAAAAAAAAATTAAAAAAATTTAAACCCAAAAGCAATTAAAAAAGGATAATAAATAAAAAGAAAAATAAAAAACCTAAAACAAACACAAAAAAAATAAAAAAATTAAAAAAAATGTCAAAGAGTAACTCCAAAAACACAAAAGAGCAATTATTTCAATCATTAGTAAAATACGACACTCCATATTTAGTATCAACATCACCAAACAACAAGAAAGCATTTGAGGACATATCATCAGAAGATGAGAAGACAGTGGAACGTTTAAAATCTATATTTCTTGGAAATGAGAGTGTAGATTGGGAAGAGGAGAAATTATCAGTGAAAGATGCATTGAATAAAATATTACCTCCAAAGAAACAAGTAGTAAATGAACAATTATGGGTTCAATATGTATCATGTACTCCTGTAACAACAGCAGAAGTAAATACTTTAGAAGAAGGATTAAATAAGAGATTAAAAACTTTAAAAGCTAAAGAAACTGGAATTTGTGAAGATAGAGAAAAATTATATAATGAATGCTTTGATGAATTAATTAGACAAGTAACTATTAATTGCTTAGAAAGAGGTATTTTGATGATGCTTGTTAAAAAAGAAAGTGAAATGACTGTTAAAGCTTATCAAAATTTATATCAAAGTTCTATTGCTTATGGAATTAGAAGTGGATTAATTATTGAAGAAGAAAAAAATAATTTTAGAAAAAAAATCGAAAAAATTGATGATGAAAATGAAAATTTAGAAAAAAATATTGAAAAATTAGAAAAAGAAATTGAATTTTTAACTAAACATGATCAAGAAGAAAGAGAAAGAATTAATGAAGAACATAAACAAAAAGTTGATTTTGCTGAAGATAGAATTAAAACTTTGAAAAATGATATTAAAAATAAATGGGAAATACTTTCTAAACAACAAAAACATTAAATTTGGTTTATGTTTTCATTTACTTTTTTTTTGGTTTTTGTTTTTTAAAATGTATATTTTTTAATTTTGGAATTTTATTGGATTTATTTTTTTTTATTTTTTTATATATTTTAATTATATTATTTAATAATAAAAAAGGAAAAACAAAGATTTATGTATTTTAATTTATTTCATCTTGAAAACATTCAAAAATTATTTCTTTTTGTTGTTTTTCAAATTGAATAAATTTTTCTTCATAATTAATTTCTTTCTTCTCATCCTTAATATAAAATAAACTATCACTTAAATCAAGGATAGTACTTTTATCAAATTTTTCATATTCATTATTAGTAGGAATTTTACTATAATCATCAATAAAATCTTTAATTTTTTCATTAAATTTACATTCATCTTTAACACTTTTGAATTGATCTTTTCCTAAAAATTTTAAACAAATTAAAAAATGCATTAAAACAGAATTAGGTATTTTACTTTGAATCATATTTAAAAAAGTTTCCATTAAATTTTTACAGACTGATTTATTTTTTTCTAAGAAATCCAAAATATAATTCAATTGTAACATATTAGCAATTAAAGCACTTGAATAATCTAAGCAAAATAAATGAACTTCATGTTCTTTTGATCTTTGTAATAATTTTATTAACCAATCAATTAAACCATTTTTTAAATATATTTTAATATTATTTTCTTTAATACTATTCTTTTGTAATATTGCAATACAAAATCTTTGAATAACTTGTCCATCTTCAGTTCCTTTAATAATTTCTATAATTTTTTCTAAAATTTTATTATTATTTAAATTTATATATTCAACTCCTTTTCTTATTGAACTTATTATTGAAATCAAAGATAAAATAGCATGTTTCATATTATATGAATGAATATTTAATAAATCTAAAATAAATTCATTTGATTTATTTTCTTTTATATTTAACACATCAATATTTATTAATTCTTCTATTAAATTTCTTTTTAATTCAGGTTGAATATTTAAAGCATATACTCTTAAACTTAATAATATTTCTATTATTTTTTCATTATTTTTTTCTTCTTTTGCTTTTTTTAATATATTTTTATGTTCTATTATGATTGCTTTATTTATTGTTTTTGTATTTTCATCATATTTATCATTTAATATTATTTTATGATATTTACCTATTTGATTTTTCAGATTTTCTATTTTTTCTTCTAAATTTTCTTTATTATTTCCTTCTTTTATTTCTTTTAATAATTCTAAACATTCTATTGAAACAGAAAAAATTTGTCTTGCTGATAATAATATACTTTTATATTTTCTTTCTAATGATTTATATGTTTCATTGAATTTTGAAAATTGGCGATTTCTTTCATTTAAATTTTTTAAATACTTTGTTAATTTTGATTCTTGTTTTTTTTCATTATTTTTTTCTTTTGAATTCTTCTTTTCTACTCTTTTTAAATTATCTTCTTTTATTAAACATTCTAATGTTGATGTATAATAATTTTCTTTTAAGAAATCTTTTATTAAATCTATTTCGGTTTCTTCGATTTGTATTGGCATTTTTTTAAATTAATTAAATTATTTTTATATAAATAATTTTAATAAAGAGATATAAAAAGTATATTGAATAACATATTTGGTTTTTTTTTTGATTGTTTATTTTATAAGTATTTATTTTATTATATTTTATTCTAAAAATATTATTTTATATAGAAATAAATTAATATAGTATATATTTATAATTTTGTATTTAAAAAATTTAATTAATTTAATAGTATTATTTATTTTTTATGTCATTAGACAAATTTGAAGAAACAAAAATTAAAAACGAAGAAAAGTTATTTTCGAATATATTAGATGATAATAATATAGATAATATAATAAAAAATAATTCATTTTTTTCAAATACAAATCAAATTCAAAATCTTATTTCAAAATATGAAGAAGGAGAAATAAAAAAAATAAAAGAATTTATTGAATCATTACCTCCATATTTAAAAATAATTTTACAAAGTATTTTTCAATTATTAGAAGAAAGTTCAACAAATAATTTAAAATACATAGATTTTAAAGAAATAAGTAAAAACAAAAAAGAAGAAGAATTATATGAAAAAATAAATTTATATGTTCACAAAAAATTACATATTAAAAAAAAAGGAAAAAATTACGTTTATTGTAAATATTATAAAAATATAGAAACACTAAAAATAAACAAAGAAGAATTAAATAAATTAATTTTAGAAAATAATAATTTACTTCAAATCAAAGGAATAATATTTTCAATTTATAATTTAATTATAGAATATATGAGATCATATTTTAATTCAAATAATGATTTAAATGAAAAAACAGAAGAAGAAGATATTTCAGAAAAAAATTTAAATCATTTAAAATTTCAAGATATTTATGATGATTTTGTTCAAATTGGAAATTGGACTTCTGATATTGAAACAGATTTTAATGAAGTTTTTAATAAATTTAAATTAGAAAAAAATATTGAATTTAAATTAAGTGAATTTTCTTTAGATTTATTTTTAAATTCTATATTCCATATTAAACAAATTAATTTTTCTTTTCTTAAAAATTATATCAATGAGCAAAAAATCGTTAATAATAGTATAAATAAAATTTTAAATGCTTTATTAAAAATGAATTGTCCTTTTAAAAATAATATTTGTAAAATTTTAGATATTTCTCATTTAATAGAAAAAGAAGAAAAATATGATTTAATATCTTTAATTTGTAAGAAAATTAAATTATATAATGAGCCAATAAAAAATAACATTAATGAAGATATAAATCATATGAAAAATATAAGAGAAAAAAAAGATAAAAAACAAGAAGTTCAATTATTAAAAATTCAAGAACAACTTCTTAAAAATTTTGGTGAAGAAATAACAGAAAATAATAATAATAATAATAATAAAGAAGAAGATTTAGAAAAAAAAGAAAAAGAAAATTTAGAAGAAATTAAAGAAAAAAATAATAAAGAAGAACAAAAAGAAATTATAAAAGATTATAAAACTTTTCAAGAATGGTTAGATTATATTATTGATGATTCAGTTGTTACTCCAAAAAATAAAAAGAAAAATAAAAAGAACAAAAAACAAAATGAAAATGAAAATAATAAAATTATTGAAATTTATGATCCTATTGTCGATGAATTTAAACAAAATCTTTTAAATGATAATAATGATAAAAATAATAAAATTAAACCTGTTTTTTCTAAAGAATTTTTAAAAAAAATATCGAATAATTTTTTTAAATAAATTTTTTAAATATGATTATTGAAATTTCATTTTTAAAAACAAAAAAAATAAAAAAAAAAAACATTTTTTATTTTTTATTATTCTTCATTTTAATTTTTGCCACAGAAATAATATAATGTTTTTTTTGATTAGGTAAAATTAATTTTTCCTTAACCAAAAATTTTTTATGAATACTAAACAATTTATTATTAGGATAATCAAAAAAATTAATAATAACATTATTTAAATTAATTTTTTCTAAATAAAGTTGTTCTTTAACAAAATCTAATTGCTCTTTAAAAATTTTATGATTATTACCTAAAATATCATAAACATCAATTAATTCAACACTAGTATTATTAACAATATTAGAACTAACTGTTAATTCATTTTTAATTAAACTTAAACTATTATTTACATTTCTTTCAGAATATAAACTTCTAAAAGTATTTGATTTACTTAAATAAATTGAACTATTTTTTATTAATGATACTTTTATATATGGTGCCATATTTTGATATGAAGAAAATATCATTGAACTTATTTTTATTATTTCTTTACCTTCTAAATTACAAAAATTAAAACCAAATATTCCAAAGTATATTTTATATGATGATATTTTCATCCATATTAATTCTTCCTTTGAAAATAAATTTTTTAATGTAAAATTTATCGAAAAATTTATTAATTTGGTTATGTCTTCATATAAGGATATTTCTGATTGAGATAATATTTTTATTATATTTTTAGGAGAAATTAATAGTTGAGATTTTGAATTGGGAAATATTACTTTTAAATTTTTCTTTGATGAAATAAAAGATAAAATATCAATTTGTTCATAAAAATCTACTATAGAAGAACTATTAGAAGTATTCATATTTAAAAAAAATTAAAAAAAAATAAAATTTTTTTTTAAAAAGAAAAAATGGGTTTACTGAAAATTCTTCGTAAAATAAAATTAAAAGAGCACCAAATTCGTTTATTAACATTAGGATTAGACAACAGTGGTAAAACGACAATAATAAAGAGTTTTTTAGGCGAAGATCCAACATCAACATCTCCAACATTAGGATTTACAATAAACACATTAAAATACAATTCAAACACAATAAATTTTTGGGATATTGGAGGACAAACAACAATTCGTTCATATTGGAGAAATTATTTTGAAGAAACAGATGGTGTAATATGGGTTGTTGATTCTTCTGATAAATTAAGATTAAATGATTGTAAGGAAGAATTACATAATTTGTTAAAACAAGAAAAATTAGCTGGTGCTACTTTATTAGTTTTCTGTAATAAACAAGATATTAATGGAGCTTTAACTGTTGAAGAAATTAAAAATATTCTACAATTAGATATTATCACTTCTAGACATTGGATTATTATGCCTTGCTCTGCAATTAATGGAAATGGATTGGAAAATGGATTAAAATGGCTTATAGATGATATTAGTTCTAGGATTTTTATGCTTGGATAATATTTTTTGTTTTTTTTTTTTTCGTTTTAAAATATTAGATTGAGAATATTTAAATGGAATTAATGACTTTTTTAATAATTCTTTTTTTATTATATAAAATAAAAATCAAATAATGTATTTTAATAAAAATTTAAAAAAAATTGAAATAAGAAAATTAATAAAAACAATAATGATATACATTACTCAAAGGTTTTTGAACAAAATCAGTTGAATACATAGTTTGACCTTCAAATTTTCCTCTATTATAATTATCTCCAACTTTACTAAATATTTTTCCTTGTTTTTCCTTTTCTAATTGATTTAACTGATTAAAAGGAAGATGATATTCTTTATAAGTAGTTTTATCATAAAAAGGACCTTCATTAATTTCATATTGTCCTTTTTTTAATTTTAATAATAAATTATTATTATCAATTGGATTATTTGCTTCTCTGGCCTTTAATTCATTATATTTATAATCATTCATTGTAACACTTTTATAATCTAATTTAGCATTTCCAAAATTAAATTGTGAATCTTTTTTTATTTTAAAATCTCCTCTTATATTATTATTAAATTCTTTAGGAATATAATTTTCTTGATAATGAGTTATATATTCTCCTGGTAAATTCTTATCAAATGAACTTCTTTGATTTCTATTAACTACATATGTTGAAATTGATTTCTTTGGAGTCATGTGTCTTTGATAAGTAGTTTGATATTCACCTTCTAAATTTTTATCTCCAAGATTTAAATTACTTTTTCTTTGAGAAATATAATTAATATTTTGACTTTTATAATTAGGGTTGTTATATGGATTTTGATAATCTTTTTTAGTTACACTTTCTCCTTCAATTCCTCCTTCACCGATTTCAAATTGATTCATTCTTCTTCTATCACTTTGTAAATGAGCTAAATTAATAGGATATCTAGATGAATATTTAATATAATCATCAGTATATTGTGTTTGTCCTTCGAATTTTCCTTTTCCTATTTCAACACTTGATTTTTGCATATTTATTTTTAATTTTTGATCTTCTTCTCCTTTTTTTGGAGTATGAGTCGTTCTATAAGTTGTATTCCAATCTAAATCTTGATAACCAATTAATCCTTCATGTTCTCTTTTAATTTGAGGTTTTAAATTTCTATCTGCCTCTTTCATTGTATATTCTGCTGCATGTTCTGTTATAAATTGACGTTCTTCACCTCCTAAAACAGTTTGATCTTTCTTCATTTTTAATTGAATTTCTTTTAAATCATTTGATTGAGGAATAGAGGATTTATCATAATATTCAATATTATATTTAGTTTTAAAATCTGTATCATATTGACCAAGGACAAAATCACTGTTTTTATTTTTTATTGTTTGAGATTGATATACTGCTTCTTTTGGAGTCATGTGTCTTTGATAAGTAGTTTGATATTCACCTTCTAAATTTTTATCTCCAAGATTTAAATTACTTTTTCTTTGAGAAATATAATTAATAT
>JAEEGK010017665.1_pt1 | contig 15516 bp, 12 predicted proteins | sample 8958771 | NCBI WGS metagenome assembly JAEEGK01 (sample SAMN16246547, study PRJNA631951) | gut metagenome | biome: gut microbiome; feature: rumen; material: SC-attached | host: Bos | place: Iran: Karaj | collected 2018-10
AAGTCCTCGCCGGGCTTGTAGCCCGCCTTCTCGATGGCGGTGACCAGGGCCTTCAGGGCGTCCTCGTCGCTGTCCAGGTTGGGGGCGTAGCCGCCCTCGTCGCCCACGCCGGAGGCTGGGACGACCTTCTTGAGGGTGTGGAACACCTCGGCGCACATTCTGAGGGCTTCCTTCCAGCTCTTGGCGCCTACGGGCATGATCATGAATTCCTGGATGTCCACGTTGGAGCCGGTGGCGTGGGCGCCGCCGTTGAGGACGTTCATCATGGGCACGGGCAGGGTCTTGGCGTTGGCGCCGCCGATATAGCGGTACAGGGGCATGCCAAGGGCGTTGGCGGCGGCCTTGGCGCAGGCCAGAGAGACGCCCAGCAGGGCGTTGGCGCCCAGGCGGGTCTTGTTGGGGGTGCCGTCCAGCTCCTTGAGCAGGGCGTCGATGGCCACCTGGTCCATGGCGTTCAGGCCGATGAGGGCTTCCGCGATCTCGCCGTTGACGGCGGCCACGGCGTTCTCCACGCCCTTGCCCAGATAGCGGCTCTTGTCGCCGTCCCGCAGCTCGCAGGCTTCGTAAACGCCGGTGGAAGCGCCGGAGGGCACAGCGGCCCGGCCCATGGTGCCGTCGTCCAGCCAGACCTCCGCCTCCACGGTGGGGTTGCCCCGGCTGTCCAGGATCTCCCGGCCGACGACGTCGACGATCTCCAGATACTTGCTCATGTCCGTATTCTCCTTAATTATATTTGTTATATTGAGGAATGGTTTACTTCTCTATGAGGCTCAGTCCCGTCATTTCCGCGGGCTGCTCCAGACCCATGAGGCTCAGGATGGTGGGGGCGATATCCGCCAGCCGCCCGTCGTGCAGGGTCACGTCCGCGCCTCGGATGATGAAAGGCACGGGGTTGGTGGTGTGGCCGGTGTGGGGGGTGCCGTCGGCGTTCCAGACCTCTTCGGCATTGCCGTGGTCGGCGGTGACGATGCTGATGCCTCCCGCCTCCGCGGTAGCCTTCACCGTCTCCATGACGCACCTGTCCGTCACACGCACCGCCTCCAGGATAGCGTCCCAGACGCAGGTGTGGCCCACCATGTCGCAGTTGGCGTAGTTCACCACCACCAGGTCGTACTGCCCGCTGCGGATGCGCTTGCAGACCTCCTCGCAGACCTCGTTTGCCCGCATCTGGGGGATCAGGTCATAGGTGGGGAATTCCTTGGGGGAAGGGATCAGCACCCGGTCCTCGCCGGGCAGGGTCACCTCGCTGCCGCCGTTGAAGAAGAAGGTGACGTGGGCGTATTTCTCCGTCTCGGCGATGCGCAGCTGGGTCATCCCCAGGCGGCTCAGGTATTCCCCCAGGGTGTTCTTGGGCTCCTCCGGCGGGAAGGCCACCCGCACGTTGGGCAGGTCCGCGTCGTACTGGGCCAGGCAGACGAAGTCCACCGGGAAGTACCCTTTGCAGCGCGCAAAGCCGTCGAAATCCGGGTCGCAGAAGGCGCGGGTGATCTCCCTGGCCCGGTCGGGCCGGAAGTTCATGAAGAAGATGCTGTCCCCCTCCCGGATGAGCCCTTCGGGGCAGCAGAGTACCGGTTCCACGAATTCGTCGGTGACGCCCGCGGCATAGGATTCCTCCATGGCCCGCAGGGGGTCGGGGCAAACTTTCCCCGTCCCGGCCACCAGGTTTTCATAGGCTCTCTGCACCCGCTCCCAGCGCTTGTCCCGGTCCATGGCGTAGAAGCGGCCGCAGAGGGAGGCCACCTGCCCCAGGCCGATAGCCGCGCACTGGCGTATAGCCTCCTCCACATAGCTCCTGCCGGACTGGGGAGAAGCGTCCCGCCCGTCCATGAAGCAGTGGAGATAGGCCCTTTTCACGCCCTTGTCCTTCAGCAGCCGCAGCAGGGCCCAGACGTGCCGGACGTCGCTGTGGACGCCGATATCGCTGAGGAGGACGAAGATGTGGGCCGCCGCTCCTTTAGAAGCGCACTGCACCGCGCCGGAGGCCAGGACGGGATTTGTAAAGAAGCTGCTGTCCTCGATGCTGTTGGAGATGCGCAGCAGGCTCTGGTACACCACCCGGCCCGCGCCGATGTTGGTGTGGCCCACCTCGCTGTTGCCCATGGTGTCCGGGGGCAGGCCCACGTCGGGGCCGGAGGCGGCCAGCCGGCAGTGGGGATTTTCTTCCCACAGCCGGTCGAAATTGGGGGTCCCGGCTGCCAGGATGGCGTTTCCGGCCTTCTCCTCCTTGAGGCCGAAGCCGTCCATGATGATCAAGGTAACAGGTGTTTTCATAATTTCGCCGCTTCCACGATCTGATAGAATTTGTTGGGGTCAAGGCTGGCCCCGCCGATGAGGCCGCCGTCCACGTCCGGCTGGGCCAGCAGCTCGGATGCGTTGGAGGGGTTCATGCTGCCGCCGTACTGCACCGTCACGGCCCGCGCGGTGCGGGCGTCGTAGCTTTCCCGGATGGCGGCGCGGATATCCCGGCACATATCCTGGGCCTGGGCGGGCGAGGCGGTACGCCCCGTGCCGATGGCCCAGACGGGCTCGTAGGCGACGGCGGTCTTCCGCATGGCGGCGGCGTCCAGCCCCGCCAGGGCCAGCTTCAGCTGGGCCCGGACGACCTCCTTCTCCGCTCCCGCGTCCCGCTGGGGAAGGGTCTCGCCCACGCAGAGGATGGGGGTCATGCCCGCTTCCAGCACCCGGCGGAGCTTCCTCCCGACGAGCTCGTCCGTCTCTGCGTGATAGGCCCGGCGCTCGCTGTGGCCCACGATCACGTATTTCACCCCCGCGTCCTTCAGCTGTCTTGCGGAAATTTCCCCGGTATAGGCCCCGCCTTCCTCGGCGGACACGTCCTGCACCCCCAGGCCCACCCGGCTGCCCCGGAGATGCCGGAGCATGGGCACGGCCATGAGGGCCGGGACACAGAGCACCACCTCGCAGGGGTGCTCCTTGCCCAGCAGGCCCTTCAGCGTGTCGGCGTAGTCCTTGAGCTGGGAGGGCAGCAGGTTCATTTTCCAGTTGCCCGCGATGACGGTCTTGCGATATTTCGGATTCATTGGTCCTCCCAGGTTTACGCGTCCGGCAGGCAGGCGATGCCGGGCAGCTCCTTGCCCTCCAGAAATTCCAGGCTGGCCCCGCCGCCGGTGGAGATGTGGCTCATTTTGTCCGCCAGGCCCGCCTTCTGCACGGCGGAAACACTGTCGCCGCCGCCGATGACGGTGATGCCCTTGCAGGCTGCCATGGCCGCCGCCACCGCCATGGTGCCTCCGGCAAATTTGGGCTCCTCGAAAACGCCCATGGGCCCGTTCCAGATGACGGTCCCGGCCTTTTCGATCTCGGCGGCGAATAGCTTCCGGGTCTCCGGGCCGATGTCCACGCCCTCCCAGCCGTCGGGGATCTGCCCGGCGGTGACGTATTTGGTCTCCGCATCGGAGGAAACGGCGGTGGCAACCAGGGTATCCACGGGCAGCAGCAGCTTCACGCCCTTGGCCTTAGCCTTGTCCATCATCTTCTGCACGTATTCCAGCTTTTCTTCGTCCAGCAGGGAATTGCCGATCTGGCCGCCCTTGGCTTTGGCGAAGGTATAGGACATGCCGCCGCCAATGAGCAGGGTGTCCGCCTTGTCCAGCAGGTGGTCGATGACGGCCAGCTTGTCCGCCACCTTGGCCCCGCCCAGCACGGCCACCAGGGGCCGCACGGGGTTCTCCACCGCGCCGCCCAGGGCCTTCAGCTCCCGCTCGATGAGGAAGCCGCAGTAGGCGGGCAGATAGTCCGCCACCCCGGCGGTGGAGGCGTGGGCCCGGTGCACGGTGCCGAAGGCGTCGGACACGTAAACGTCCGCCAGGGAAGCCAGGGCTTTTGCGAAGCCGGGGTCGTTCTTTTCCTCCTCCTTGTGGAAGCGGAGGTTTTCCAGCAGCAGCACCCCGCCGGGCTGCAGGGCCTTCGCCATGGCCTCGGTCACGGCGCCCACGCAGTCGGGCGCCATGTCTACCGGCAGCCCCAGCAGCTCGCTCAGCCTCTCGGCCACGGGCTTCAGGGACATCTCCGGCACCACCTGGCCCTTGGGGCGGCCCAGGTGGGAGCAGGCGATCACGCTTCCGCCCTCCTTCAGGATGAAGCGGACGGTCTCCAGGGCGGCGCGGATGCGGGTGTCGTCGCCGATGACGCCGTTTTTCAACGGCACGTTGAAATCGCAGCGCAGCAGCACCTTTTTGCCCTTCAGCGGGGCGTCGGCGACGCTTTTCTTGACGTAATTCATGAATTGACCTCCTTGTTGGGGTTCATATGATAAATTGGAAATGAGCTTCAACAAACCGGAAACGAAGTCAGGGTATTACCCAGGATTTTTGGGCGGTATGACGGAACATTATGCAAGTGAGATGCGTGCCGTGGATCATGCGGCGCTGTCTCAAACCAAGCCGGGGAAACCCTGCTGCCGCAGCGCCTCATAGCAGAGCAGGGCGACGCTGTTGCCCAGGTTCATGCTCCTGGCCCCCTCGATCATGGGGATGCGGATGCACCGATCCGGGTATTTTTCCCGGAGCCAGGCGGGCAGCCCCGCGCTCTCCCTGCCGAAAAGGAGCCAGCATTCCTCCTCGAAGCGCACGTCGGTGTAGCGCACGGCGCCCTTGGTGGTGCTGAGCCAGAGGGGCTGGGAACCGTTGCGCCGGAGAAAATCGTCGATATTCTCGTATACCCGCAGGTCCAGCAGGTGCCAATAGTCCAGCCCGGCCCGCTTCACGGCCTTTTCGGAGATGTCGAAGCCCAGGGGCCGCACCAGATGCAGCCGGGCCCCGGTGATGGCGCAGGTCCGCGCGATGTTTCCCGTATTTTGTGGGATCTCCGGTTCCACCAACACTATATTTACCATTCTGCCTCTCCTCCGGCCCCGGCGCGAGTTCTGCCCCATTGTAGTACGCCCGGAAGCCATTTGCAAGCGAAAAACGACGAAAAAGTTAGAAAAAACCCGGTGAAAAACGACGAAACCGAATATTTTCACCGTAGAAAAGTTAGGAAAAACGCTAGTTCGGACGGATGCGTGAAAAAGTCTTTACAAAGGGAAAAGCGAGTGCTATAATAGCCGGGCAAAAAGGAACCCCGGTAATGTGCGCCTGTAGCTCAGTTGGATAGAGCGTCTGCCTCCGGAGCAGAAGGTCGTGCGTTCGAGTCGCGTCAGGCGTGCCAAGTAAAGACGACTTGCGAGAGCAAGTCGTCTTTACTGGTATATCGGGGGTTTCTTCAGACTAACTGAATACAGATACCTGTATTTGTATGTTCGTGAAAGGAGCGTGAAGCCATGGAAGCGGCAAAATCGGCCCAGCGGGTGACCCTTGTGGGCCTGGCGGCCAACGCAGCCCTCTGTGTCATGAAGCTCATCATCGGCTTTGCGGCCCATTCCAGCGGCCTTATTTCCGACGCGGTGAATTCCGCCTCCGACGTGCTGAATACCCTCATCGCCATGGTGGGCGTCCGCATCGGGAACAAGCAGGCGGACGACGACCACCCCTACGGGCATGCCCGCTTCGAGTGCGTGGCCTCCCTGCTCCTGGCCTTCCTGGTCTTCGCCACCGGCCTGGGCATCGGGTGGAACGGGGTAAAGACCATCATTGCCGGCGGCAAGGGGCTGGAGGCCCCCGGCTTCCCGGCGCTGATCGCCGCCCTGGTGGTCTGCGCGGCCAAGGAGATTTTATATTGGTATACCATCCGGGCGGCCAAAAAGCTGGACAGCCTTGCCCTGAAAGCCAGCGCCTGGGACCACCGGAGCGACGTTTTTGCCGCCCTGGGCGTCTTCGTGGGCATCCTGGGGGCGCGGCTGGGCGCCCCCATCCTGGATGCCATCGCCGGCGTGGTCATCAGCATCCTCATCCTGCGGGTGGCGGTGAACATCTTCCTGGAGGCCGTGAACCAGACCGTGGACAAAGCCTGTGAGCCGGAGCTGGAAGGGCGCTTCCGCACGGCGGCCCTCTCCCAGGGGGGTGTCCGGCGGGTGGATGAGCTGCGCTCCCGGCGGGTGGGACCCGGCGTCTATGTGGACATGGAGATCGCGGCGGACGGGAACCTGAGCCTCCGGGACGCCCATGACATCGCCGAGCGGGTCCACGACGCGGTGGAGGCCTGCGAGCCGGGCATCCGCCACTGCATGGTCCACGTGAACCCCTATACCGAGGAATAATGCGGGTGCGTTTGCCGGAGAAAACCCACAACAGCCTTAAATTCCAATCATCCCCGGAGGGGATACCTTACCCGTGCCCAAAGGGCACGATATCACACGGCCGCAGGCCGTATATCACCCCCGCGCAGCGGGATATCACGCCCGCGAAGCGGGTATATCATTGGGTGCGTTGCAAATGCAACGCACCCTTTTTTGAACAATGCCTCGCAGAGTTCGCGTCCGCAGACGCGAATCAAGTAGGATTATTTTTCGCACGGACATGCGCCGGGCGAAAAATACCTTTCGCGGAGCGGACTTCGTCAAAGCAAACTGCGTTCACTGCGTTTCCATGAAAGGCAAAAGCCTTCCATGAAAACTCCGTATCTCTTCGTTGCTTTTCCTCTTCAAAATGGAAGCGACGCTTCCATTTTGGGAAGGACGTTTTGCCGGAATCTTCAAGCAGTGCCGCTCAAGGCGCTGCGCCGTATTCCGGCGAATAAGGACGCAGTGCGGGGAGCGCAGCGCAATCCCTCTCAAATCGATGCTTGCATCGATTTGATCGGTTCACCATCCCCAGTCCTTTTCTCCCGCGGGGAGGATGGGCTTGGGCGATTCCGCGCTGAGGGCAGCCGTCAGGAGAAATTTCCGGAAGGGCTCCAGCCGGGGCACAAGAGCACCGATCTCCGCAGCAAAGTCGTCAAAGGAGCCCAAAACCCCGTCGGGGAAATGCTCCGTGACCAGCCAGTTTTTGTATTTCAGCCATTTCGCCGCCGGGTGGTCCGGCGCGTAGCCCCTGGGGACCGTTTTCAGCGTGTCCCCCTCCAGGGTGAGCCGCCCTTCCTCCAGGATGCTTTCCCACTGCTCCTGGTTGGCAGCAATATAGTCCCGAACCCGGTTCACCTCCGCCGTCTCGTCGAAGAAAAGGCCGGTGCCGAAGATAGTGGCCCCCGGCTCCACGCAGAGAAAGTAGCCGATGGGCAGCCAGCTTTTCCGGTCGGCGGATATGTAGGCCCGGAAGGAGGGATTATAGGGGGGGACATTTTTATAAAAGCGCATGTCCCTGGCGATGCGGTAGACCCAGTCCCTGGCGTCCATGTAGAGGATATCCCCGCCGATCTCCGGGGAAGCCTCCGCGATGGTATAGCGCAGCTGGTCCAGCAGGCTGAGAAAGTCCTTCCTCGCCTCCTCATAGCGGCGGTGGTTCGCGTGGAACCATTCCCGCTCGTTGTGGTCCCGCAGGTCGGCGCAATAGCTGAGCATCCGGTCAAAGGGCATGGGATTCATCTCCATTTCAAAGTCTGATATGCTTCCTCCAGCAGGGCGGGCAGGTCCGCGCCGTGGCTGCGGCAGATGCGCCGGAGGCCGAAAAGGCAGTCCTCCTGGGAGCTGATACGGTTCACCCCGAAATCGCAGGTGAGGGTGGCCCGGAAGCCCAGCTCCTGCAGCAGTTCCTCGCTCTCGGCGCTGTAGCGCCCGTAGGGGTAGGTGAAGACCTCGCATTTCCGCCCCGTCTCCTCCCAGATGCGCTCCTGGGCGAGTAATACGTCGGCGGCCAGCCGTTCCTCATAGGCGCCCCTGCTCTCTCCCGGTATCCGGTCGCAGCCCCAGCCCCCCTCCAGGGCGCGGTGCAGGCCATAGCTGTGGTCCTGCAGCTCCACAAGGCCGCTGTCGGCCATCTCCCGCAGCTGCGGCCAGACGGCGTGGGCCAGGCGGACCTTTCCCGGTTGGTAGGCGCTGAATTCGTCGGTGCTTCCCGCGATGACGGAGAGGACGATGGGCATACCCATCTCCCGCAGCAGGGGCAGCACCCGATCGTAGGCGCTGGTGTACCCGTCGTCGAAGCTGAGGACGATGGGCTTGGGTGGCAGGGGAGAAATACCGTCGACGAAAGCGATCACCTGAGCCATGGTGACGGGGGTGTAGCCTTCTTCCCGAAGCCACAGAAGGTCTGCGCGCAGCTCCTCCGGGGTCACCACGTCCTTCCCCGGATGGTCGAAGCTCACGTCGTGATACATGAGGATGGGCAGGACCACCGGCTCCTCCGCCGCGGCGGGGGGCAGGAACAGACTGAGGGCGCTGAACAGGGCGAAAAGAAAACGACGGGGCATGGCGGATCCTCCGATCTCGATCCCGGCGGCTTCCGGGCCGCCGCACGCTTCATTCAGTATGCGCAGGAGGTGGGAGGATAACCTGAAGCCCATTTTAGCAAAGTCCGGGAAAAAAGTAAATCGCGCCTGGCGAGAGGATACATACTTGTAATTTTCCCAGTATTTTGCTATGCTGGAATCCGGCAAAAAGGAGGAATACCATGGAGCGAAACGATTATCGCCGCAGCAAGAAGAAAAGGGGCGGCAGCAACGCCCTTGCCCTGCTGGGCATCGTGCTGCTGGCTTTTGTGATTTTGACTGGGGGGTGGTTCATCCTCCACCGCCTGGATATCGCCGGGCCCACGCCTACCCACAAGCCGGCCGTGACACTGACCCCGACCCCGGCGCCCACGGCGGAGCCGACGCCGGAAGCCACCGCGGAACCCACGCCGGAGCCCACCCCCGAACCCACGCCGGAACCTACGCCGGAGCCGGAACCCACCCCGGACCCGGAGGCTGTGGCCGCCCTGACGGCCGCGGCGCTGGAAGCGCCCCGGCGGTGGAGCAGGGAGGAGGCCATGGCAAGGCTGGAGGAGCTGAGTAAGTGGGACAGCCGTTTCCTGGAGGTCCGGGACAAGGCGGACAGCTTCTCGGACACCCTGCTCACCGACGCAGCCAACAATCCGGAGCTGCTGGAATTCCTGCTGGACTATCCCCAGGAGAACGTGGGCTTCGGGGAATTCACCGAGGAAGAGCTGCGGGGCGAAGTGCCCCTGCTGATGCAGTATGACCCCCGCTGGGGCTATTATCCCTACGGCAGCAATGTCCTGGCGGCCACGGGCTGCGGTCCCACCAGCCTGAGCATCTGCGCCCTCCACTTCACCGGCAATCCGGAAGCCACGCCGGACCGCATCGCCCAATGGGCGCTGGACAACAATTACTATGTCTACGGCGCGGGTACCGCCTGGGCCATGTTCACCAAGGGCGCATCCGCTTGGGGCCTGGAGGGCAAGGAGCTGGGCCTCTGGAAGCAGGGCATGCAGAATGCCCTGGACGAGGGCAAGTGGCTCGTCCTCATCATGGATGACGGCAAATTCACCGTCTTCGGCCATTTCATCGTGATCTGCGGCTATGACGACGAGGGCTTCCAGGTGCTGGATCCCTTCAGCAAGGCCCGTACCGGCGTCCGTTGGACGTATGAGCAGATCTCCGGGGAGATCAGCAACCTGTGGGCCATCTCCGCTGCCCCCGTGCCGGAGCCGACGCCGGAGCCCACCCCCGAACCCACGCCCGAACCCCCGCAGGAGGAGACCGACGACGGTGCGGTAGTGCCGCCCGCCCAGGCGTCCGGGGACTGATTTCGCGCGCTTTTTCCGGGAATACCGGATAGAATAACACGGGAAAGGGGATATCTTCGTGAAAAAGTACATCGCGGAATGTATCGGAACGGCGACCCTGGTGCTCCTGGGCTGCGGGACCGCCATGCTGGTGGGCTGTGACGCGGCCTCCGGCAGCGGCTATCTGCTGACGGCCCTGGCCTTCGGCCTTGTAATCGTGGGCATGGCCTACTGCGTGGGCAACGTGTCCGGCTGCCACATCAACCCGGCGGTGTCCCTGGGCGTGCTGCTCACCGGCGGCATGAGCGGCAAGGACTTTGTGGGCTATGTGATCTCCCAGATCGTCGGCGCCCTGGTGGGCAGCGCCCTGCTGGCCCTCGTCTTCTCCCTGGGCGGTGTCACGGACATGACCGGCGGCTTCGGCTCTAACGGGCTGGCCGGTGTGGGGGGCAATGCCCTGGCGGGCCTCATCGTGGAATGCCTGCTGACCTATATCTTCGTGCTGGTCATCCTGGGCGTCACCGACAAGAAGGCGGGCCACGGCTCCTTCGGAGGCCTCATCATCGGCCTGAGTCTGGTCCTGGTGCACATCCTGGGCATCGGCCTGACGGGCACCAGCGTGAACCCGGCCCGGTCCATCGGCCCCGCCATCGTGGCTGCCATCGCCGGCAACGGCGCGCCTCTGGCCGCCCTCTGGGTCTTCATCGTCGGCCCTCTGGTGGGCGCGGCCCTGGCCGCCGTCACCCACAAGGCGTGGAGCAAAAAATAAAGTTCTACATAAGCAAAACGCCCGCTGCCGATCGGCAGCGGGCGATCTGTTTGGAATCAATCATACCTTTTTTCGCGTATACCCAAAACGCAGCCCCGCGCTGCGTTTTGGAGAGGACGTTTCGCCGGAATGTTCAAGCAGCGCCGCTTGCGGTGCTGCGCCGGATTCCGGCGAATAAGGACTACAGCAGCATGACGCCTGCTTTTTTGCAGATCTCCATCGTCTCCTCGTCCCAGATGGAGGCCTGCACCTCCCCAATATGAGCCTTGCCCAGCAGGAGCATGCTCAGGCGGCTCTGGCCGATGCCGCCGCCGATGGTGAGGGGAAGCTCGCCTGCCAGCAGCAGCTTGTGATAGGGCAGCTCCCGCCGTTCCTCGCAGCCAGCCAGCTTTAGCTGCCTGTCCAAAGAAGCGGGGTCCACCCGGATGCCCATGCTGCTCAGCTCCATGGCACGGCCCAGGAGCTCGCTCCATACCAGGATATCCCCGTTGAGGTCCCAGTCGTCGTAGTCCGGGGCCCGCCCGTCGTGCTTCTGCCCGGACTTCAGCGCACCGCCGATGCCCTGGATGAAGGCGGTGCCGCATTCCCGGAGGCAGGCGTTCTCCCGCTCCTTGGGGCTGAGGTCAGGCCAGCGGTCCTCCAGCTCCTGGGCGGTGACGAAGGTCACTTCCCGGCTGAGCTTCCCCAGGGTCTGGAGCTGGGGATAGATGGCCTGCATGGTGTCCTGGGTGTCGCAGATGGCCCTGACGATATTCCGCACTGTGGCGTGGAGATATTCCACGTTCCGTTCCTCCGGGCGGATCACCTTTTCCCAGTCCCACTGGTCCACGTAGACAGAGTGGAGGTTGTCCAGCTCGTCCTCGTCCCGGCGGATGGCGTTCATGTCCGTATACAGGCCCTTGCCGGGGTGAAAGTCATAGCGCTTCAGGGCCAGGCGCTTCCACTTGGCCAGGCTCTGCACCACCTCCGCCTTGGTATTGGAGCGGAGGATGTCGAAGGAAACGGGGCGTTCCACCCCGTTGAGGTTGTCGTTCAGCCCGGAGTCCTCCGCCACAAAGAGGGGGGCGGACACCCGGTAGAGGTTCAGCAGCGCCCCCAGCCGGTCCTCAAAGAGGCGCTTCAGCAAAGAGATGGCCTTCTGCGTCTCATAGATGGAAAGCAGGCTCTGATAGCCCGCGGGGATATAGGATTTCATAGCATTCACCTGCGTTTTATTGAATAAAAGAGAATATACCCAACCGCAGCGGGATTGTCAATCCTTTTTCCTTCGCACAGCGAAACATCACGCAAATGTATCCCGCTCCGGTAGACGCCGCCTCAAAAGGGGAGCTGGCGCGAAGCGCCTGAGAGGTCACTCCCATCCCCGCCGCAGCGGACAGCTTCCCCTGGAGGAAGCTGTCACCGCAGGTGACTGATGAGGGGAACTCCCGTCCCCGCCGCGGCGGGAGAAACGCCGGGCCTCTGAGGATTTGACCCTCGTAAACTTCGCCCAACGGGCGAAACATCACGCGGCCATGGCCGCACATCATTTCGCGTAGCCGCACATCACGCCTGCGCAGCGGGCACATCACCCAAATGAATCCCGCCCCGGCGCAGGGCATCCTCCGCGTGGCTGTAGCCCTTGGGCTCGCCCCGCTCCACCCGGTAGGTGAACCTCGTCTCACCGCCAACCTCCTCCAGAACGATCCGCAGGGAACCCAGGCGGCTGCCCCAGGGCAGGGCCTCCTCCAGATTGGCCCGGTTGGAGGCCAGCTCATAGACGTGGGTGACCCAGATGCCCCTGGCCCCCGCCGCCATGCACACGGCGATGACTTCGGCGGAGATAGATTTCGTCTCCTCCGGGCCGGTGCTGGTGAGGGGCTCGTTGAAGAGTACCATGCTGCCCCCCGTCAGGCTTTCCACGGCGGCGGCGATGCGCCCCGCCTCCTCCGCCAGCAGGCCCTTGCGCCCGTAGCGCTGGCCATTGGGGGCGAAAATGGTGAGGATGTTTTCCGCCGGGCTGACGGCAGCCTCCGCTGCACCCACGGGGAAGCCCAGCTGCGTAAGCCACTGGCCCAGGCCCATGCTCAGGAGGAACACGGTCTTGCCCCCCTGGTTGGCGCCGGTGAGGATCAGCAGCTCCCCGCCGGGCCGCAGCTCCACGTCGTTGGAGACCACCAGCTCCTTGTCGGAAATGAGCAGCAGCGGGTCGAAAAGTCCCTTGGCCCGGAAGGCCTTTTCCTCCGGGGGCCGCAGCTCCGGGAAGCAGGCGGGGAGCCCCGCTTCCTCCCAGCTGCGGGTGAGCTTCCGCACCGCCAGGCAGACGATCAGCTCCTTCCGGAGGCCCCGGAGGGCCGCCGTCTCCCGGATCACGAAGGTGTTGATGTCCTGGGAGGCCTGGGCGCTGACGCGCTGCAGCAGCATGGCGTCCATCTCCACGGCCCGCTGGGTGAGCATCATCTTCCGCTTCTGGGGGGCCTTGGCCTTGCCGTCCTCCGGCGGCTCCATGGCCAGCAGCTTCAGCCTGCCCGGCTTCAGCTCACTATCCAGATTGTAGCCCAGGCGCATCCGCGCCGGGGCGGAGAAGCCGGGGCAGAGGGCCTTGAAATCCGAGGCCGCGTCCCGGTAGCGGGGGGAATTGCGGAGGGAATCCAGCAGCCCCAGCAGGGCCCTGAAGCCCTCGCTCTCCACGGGGATGCCCGAAAACTCCCGCCAGGCGGCGTCGATCTTCTTCAGATAGCCGTCCAGCCAGGTGAATTCATCCAGGCTGAACCCCACGGCGAAGGCGTCCGCACCGCCCCGTCGGCTGCCGCCCCGGCTCTCCCAGCCGTCCAGGCTGTCCAGCAGCTTTTCCATGGCGCTCTCCAGGGCGGGGAAGCGCAGCACGTCCCGGAAGACCTCCTGCCGGTAGCGCAGCACCTCCTCGTCGGAAGTGAACAGGGCGCAGAGCTCCTCAGAAGTGAGCCTGTAGTAGTCCGAGGGGGACATGGCCTTCGCCAGCCGCCCCAGCTGCAGGTCCTCGATGGTCTGGGCGGGGAAGGGGACCGCCGTCGGGCCCTTCCCGGCGGGATAAAGCAGACATGCCATCTTTCTTCCCCTCCCTTACACCGCGCCCCGGCGGACCTTATCCCAACCGGGGGCGTCCATGCGCATATCCAGTCCCCGCTGACTGAGGCCGGCCACCATGGCCTCCAGGGTGACGCCCTTGGCGGCCACCACGGCCCTGGCATGGCTGGAGGGGGGCGGGGGCGCTTCCTTCAGCTTATAGAGGTAGCGGAGCCCCTCCTCCGTCTCCTCTGCGGTCATCACCAGGCTTTGCAGCCCCTCCGCCAGGCCCATTTCCTCGAAGCGGGCCCGGAGCTGGGGCCAGATATGGTTGAAATGAGTCACCAGCAGGGAGGGGACCCCTTTCCCGGCCAGGTCGGCCAGCAGGTCCACGCAGATCTGCCCGCCCTCCGCAGCGCTGGTGCTGGTCATGGGCTCGTTGAAAAAGAAGATGCTGCGCTCTGTCATCTGCTCCTGCAAAAGCCCCAGGCGCTGCACCTCCAGGCCCATGCGGCTGTCCTCCCCCGTCTCGCTCTCCCCGGCGGCAAAGAGGGTCAGCAGCCGGTCGCGGGGGGAGAAGGCCGCCTCCCCGGCGGGGAGCAGGCAGCCCAGCTGCCCCAGGAAAAGGAGCTGGCCCGCCATGATGAGGCAGCAGGTCTTGCCGGAGGAATTGGGCCCCGTCATGAGGATGCTGCCGCCCTTATTAAGGCGCAGGTCGTTGGGCACGGGCAGGGCGCCGGTGCAGCTCTGTTCCGGCAGCATGGCTTCCCGGAAGCGGAAGGTCACGTCCTCCGTCAGTGCGGGGGCGCAGAGGGGCGCCCCCCGGCTGCGGAGCTTTTCGGCGAAGGCGGCGGTCCCGGTGTAGAAGCGCAGGGCGTCCCGCAGGGTCAGCAGCTCCCCTATGCCGTTGACGGGGAGCTTCGTGAGGCTCTCCCGCAGCTTCGTGAGCTTGTTTCGCACCTCATAGCCCACCTCAGAGAGGAGGTATTCCTGAAAGAGGGTGCCGGTGCCGGTCTGGGGGAATTGGAGCAGGGAAGTGACGCCGCTGCGCTCCTCACCGGAGCCGGCAGCCTCCAGCATGCCAGGCCGGGCGTAGGGCTCCTCCCGCACCTCCGCCATCTCCAGTCCCACCACGTTCCGCCGGGCGTCCAGGCAGACGTCCACAGCGAAAGCGGCCACGCCCTTCCATTCCCCCTCCAGGGCGTCCAGGGCCTTCTCCGTCTCCGCGATCCGGTCCTTCTGCCAACACTGCTCCGACCAGGCGCCCAGGGCGCGCAGGGGCGCGCTGGTGAAGCTTTCCCCCTGGGTGCCGCTGCGCAGCAGGCCGACGGCCTGGGCGTACAGGGCCGTCAGGCGGCGGCGGAAATGGGTGAAGCGCAGCAGCTGGGCATAGCGGTTGTCGGCGGCGCTCTCCTCCAGGATGTCCGCCCCCTGCTGGGAAAGGTTCTTCTCCAGCTTCAGCACCGCCTTCTTCAGCCCGTCCACGGCGGCGTCCAGGCGGCTGACCTTCATGCCCGTGAGGTTGTCCTTCACGCCCTTGTCGCAGGCCTCCATTTCCTCCAGGATGCCTCGGAGCTTTTCCATGGCCTCCCGCAGGGCCGGGTGCTCCAGCAGGTCGAGCAGGATCTCCTGCCGCAGGCGGATGGTTTCCCCGTCGTCCGTCAGCAGGCCGGAAGCAAAGGCCAGGGCCTCCTGTGCGCCCAGGCCGGGGAAAAGCAGCTGGCTGAGGCGCGTCAGCTCCAGGTCCTCGGCGGCCAGAGAGACGTCCAGGCTTCCCCTCTGTTCCCCGCCGGGCCGGAGCAGTTCGTTTCCGTTCATATGTTTCTCCCGTGTGTCGGTTTTATAGGGCTATATTGTAGATGGCCCGGAAATAAAAGTCAATTCTCTGAAAAGGAAACACTTGTGAATTTGACGAGAGGCTGGTATAATGACAAAAGGATTACTGTGACTACCCATTCTCATAGGAAAGGATGATACGTTTGGCTAAACTCACCAGAATGGCATTTGAGATCAACGGCGTCAACAGATTTGTGATCGTTGATCCCGAAAAGGACAAGCTCTCCACCGTCCTGCGGCGGATGGGCCTCACCGGCGTGAAGGTCGGCTGCGGCATCGGCGTCTGCGGCGCCTGCACCGTGCTGATCGACGGCAAGCCGGTCCGCTCCT
>JAEEGK010017666.1_pt1 | contig 15516 bp, 15 predicted proteins | sample 8958771 | NCBI WGS metagenome assembly JAEEGK01 (sample SAMN16246547, study PRJNA631951) | gut metagenome | biome: gut microbiome; feature: rumen; material: SC-attached | host: Bos | place: Iran: Karaj | collected 2018-10
AAGAATTAAAGTACATTCGCATTCGTGAAGAGTTCTCCAAGAAGAATAACCTTCTGTTTCATAACCATTTAATAATTGCTCTAAGATACTACGAGAAATCGTTAATGATTTCATTAAAAGGTCACTGATAAGAGAAGATTGAGGATCATTTTTCTTATAGCCTTTAACGATATTGAGCATGAAGTTTAAATAAATATTTAAAGATGATGCAGGAGGTAGGAAACGATTACCTAATTTCTTTTCTACGTGGTTGAAGATAGAAAGGGATAAATATTTATCCGCGGCCACGCTCGCCATTGAGGAAGGATAAGTTTCATTATTGTTGAACTTGATAATTTCTTCTGGGCTTAAATGAGAAATGGAATAATAGTATTCACCAACGCAGTAAAATAAGAGTTCTAATTGGTTAATTTCTTTAACCTCTATTTGTGAATTCTCTTTATCGAGCATACTAATGAGTTCATTAGCCATATCGTAAACATCATAAACATAGTCAGCATCGATTGGGACATTGACTTGTAAAGAGTTGATATAAGCACTAACTTGCTCTTTATTCCATTGATTTCTGATTTGCATATTATTTAAACATTCTTGTGGCTTTAATCGCGGTCTTCCAACCTTTGTATAATTCTCTGACTTCTTTTTTACTCATCTCTGGAGTATAAGTAGCCTGATATTCGTGGATCTTTTTAATGCTTTCTAAATTAGGGAAGAATCCACTTTGTAAACCCGCCATATAGGCTGCACCTAATGCGGTGGTTTCTAAACATTTTGGTAATTTAATAGTTGTATTAAGGATATCACTTTGGAACTGCATAAGATACTTATTTTGTGTGGCACCACCGTCAACTTTTAAAACAGTGATGTTTTGTTTAGCGTCTTTTTGCATCACTTCCATGACATCTTTACATTGATAGGCAATAGCTTCTAGACACGCTCTTACGAACTGTGAACGGTTTGTGCCTCTAGTTAAACCAAAGACTGCACCACGAGCGTCATCATCCCAGTATGGGGTACCTAAACCAGTAAACGCTGGGACAACATAAACTCTCGTTCTATGACTTTGTAAGGCGACTTTTTCAGCGTCTGAGGCATGTTCAATGAGTTGCATTTCATCTCTAATCCATTGCACGACCGCACCACCAACGAAGACTGAACCTTCTAAGGCATAGGTGACTTTGTCTCCAATTTGCCAAGCCACTGTACTTAAAATACCGTTACTAGAGAAGACTGGTTTATCGCCAGTATTAACTAAAAGGAAACAACCAGTTCCATAAGTATTTTTACTTTCACCTGGTTCAAAACATGTTTGGCCAAATAAAGCGGCTTGTTGGTCACCAATCACACCAGTGATATGCGCGTTACATTTTAAGTAAGAAGCTTGACCATAGTCATAAGCGCTTGGTTTGACGCTAGGTAACATTTTCATTGGGATATTGAATAATTTGCATAATTCTTCATCCCATTTGAGTTCATTGATATTGAACAACAATGTACGAGAAGCATTAGTAATATCTGTGGCATGGATTTTGCCACTTGTTAATTTATAGATAATCCAAGAATCAATTGTGCCAAATAAAAGGTCGCCTGATTCAGCAAGTTGCTGACCGTTTTCAATATGGTCTAAGATAAATCTTATTTTACTAGCGGAGAAGTATGGGTTTATTAATAAACCCGTTTTTTGATGAATGAATTCTTTTTGTGAACTTAAAGCGTCACAAATATCCGCGGATTGACGGGATTGCCACACTATAGCATTACAAACAGGCAAACCAGTCTTTTTCGACCAGACGACTGTTGTTTCTCTTTGGTTTGTTAGACCAATCGAATCCACTTCATCAATAGTTAAATTAGCCTTAATCAAGACTTCGTTAATGACATCAATAACGCTCACCCAAATAGCAAGAGCGTCAACTTCTACCCATCCAGAATGAGGGAAGAGGCATTTCACCTCTCTTTGCGCCATTTGGAATGGTTTACCTTGACGGTCAAACAATATTGCTCTTGAGCTTGTTGTGCCTTGATCAATCGCTAAAATATAACTCATAAAATTAACCTCTACTGGCCATTAATCTTTCGACTTCACCCATTTCTTTGGCGATGTTCTTAGAAAGGACAATTGCCCCATCGTTAGTGACTAAGACATCGTCTTCGATACGGACACCCACACCATAGTTAGCGAAGTATAAACCTGGTTCAACAGTAATGACGTTACCGTTGACTAATGGTCTTTCTCTATCGCTAATATCGTGGGTGTCTAAACCGAGATGGTGAGAAACGTTGTGATAATAGTAATTACGAATATCATCAGTTGGATCCATAAGTCTTAATCTGATGCATTCTTTCTTTAAGAATTCAGTAGCGTATTCTTGTAAATCTTTGATAGTTAAACCTGGTTTGGCGTAGCCAATGACCGCTTTATTACAGTTTAAAACGGCTTCGTAGACTTTTCTTTGAAGTTCAGAGAATTGACCACTCACTGGGAAGGTTCTAGAGATATCCGCACTATAGCCGTTATAACTATAGCCTAAGTCGAATAAGACCAAGTCTTCTTGTTTAATGACATCATCTTGGGTTGGGTAATGTAAGCATGTGGCGTTCTTGCCACCCGCGATAATTGTGGAGAACGCTAATGGCGCTCTATCGTGAGAACGGCCATACATTTCAAAGCAATCCGCTAAATCATGTTCCATGATGCCACCATTTAATTGGCTCACCAATAAAGAAATACCACTATTGGTTTTATCGATGGCTTTGATGATATATTCGATTTCGGTGGAGGATTTAACCATTCTTAAATCTCTCATGATTGGATAGATATCAACGATTTCTTTATTGGAATAATCGAGTTTGAGTTTTAAGGAGAAGTCATTGATGTATTGACCTTCTTCGATTTTTTGTTCAGGAGAAGTTAAATCGAGATAGACACAGTCAATATCACCGTATTGATTATTGTCATTAGCTAAAGCTAATTTGAGCATTGTTTCGAATGTATCTGTGGTATAGACATTTTTAATGTCGCTTAAGAGCATGGCCTTATCAACGGTTAAGCGTTTACCTGTCCACTTCTCTTTGAGTTCGCTATATGGATCCACGAATAAATAGGTCTTCTTTTCACCAAGGCTCTTAATGAGCATTAAGATGCTGTGTTCTTGTTTGATATTGGTGAGATAGAAGAAATTCTTGTTAGCGACAAAAGGAAGCGTCTCATCCGCGCTGGCGATTTTGCTGACGCCAGAAAAGAGAATAGCGACACTATTGTCTTTCATTTGTTCGAATACTTTTTTACGGGCTTCAAATTCAAGCATAATATTTACTCTCCTTTAATTTTATTAACAACATCTTGGATTTCTGGTAAAACGAGTTTTTCAATTTCACCTTGATCCATGAGTTTTGTGTTTTGACTATTTAATGGTAATCTCGCTAAGATGTCGAAGTTCATTTGCTTTGCAAATTCATCTAAGTGAGATTCACCAAATAATGAGATGTGTTCATCGCATTTTGGGCAGACTAAGTAAGACATATTTTCAATGACACCTAAAGTATGGATGTGCATAAGTTCCGCCATCTTGATGGCTTTTGAAACGATTAGGCTCACTAAGTCTTGTGGGGATGTGACGATGATTAAATCATCAACTGGTAAGCTTTGGAAAATGGTTAAGGCCACATCACCTGTACCTGGAGGCATATCGATGAGTAAGACATCTAAATCGCCCCAAGCGACATCTTCAAAGAATTGTTTGACGAGATTACCAACAAGTGGTCCTCTCCAGATGATTGGGTCTGTGTCATTATCTAAAAGCAAATTAGCGGACATCACTCTAATTCCACCTGTCGATAAACACGGGAAGATGAGATTATTTTCTCCGTACGCTTTTTCATGAATGCCAAAGGCTTTTGGAATACTTGGACCAGTGACATCGGCGTCTAAAATACCCACGCTTAAGCCTGCGCGAGAAAGATAGGCCGCTAAAGCGGAGGTGACGAATGATTTGCCAACACCACCCTTGCCACTTAAAACACCGATTACTCTTTTGATGTTAGAGGCATCGTTTTGTTTTGATTTAATGATTTCGTCTGAACAGCTACCCTTTTGGGAGCAATTTGCACAATCGTGATTACAATCTGCCATGATGATTTACCTTTCTAAGACGATTAATTCGCTTTCATTTATAGCGTCGATACCGGCTTGTAAGTAAGTTCTTAATAAGCGACCAGCACCTAATTTAGTGCCTCCAAAGTATCTGACCACTAATAAAGCGACATTATTGATGTCTTTTTTGTATAAAAGCTCCAGTAATGGATGCCCCGCTGTTCCTTTTGGTTCTCCATCATCACAAGATTTGCTTTTCATACCAGTGCGGTAAGCATAAACGATATGGCGAGCTTTCTTATGTTCTTTATGGAGTTCAGCAAGCATCGGTTTAAAGTCTTCTTCTTTTTCTAAGGGTAACAAATACGCAATGAATTTCGATTTCATCACTTCAATTTGTTTGATAGTTTGCTTATTTACGGTATAAGACATAATGTGAAAAAGACTTTTAATGGAGCTATTTTACTCTTTAATAACGGGATAACTATAAAAGTTATGACTGCTATTATCGTGATTTTAGTGTATAATTTTTTAGTTAGGATTAAAAGAAAATGTTGATTAAGAATAAAAAATGCACCAATTGCGAAACTTATTATGATCCGACACTAGAAAAGTGTCCGCATTGCTATAAACGTAATGAATTATATCTTGATAGAGAGATCTCAGATAAGATTGCTTTTATGCATCCAATCGCTCAAATTGGACTCTTTTTAGCCGGCTTTTCATTAGCAGGAATGCTCCTTGCTGAATTAATGTTAGCGCCTTTTATTAGGATGGTTCCAAATGACGATATTAAATCGACACTTCTTTTGACATTTACCTATGTCCTCATGTTTGTGGGCCTAGGATTAATTGTCTTACTCACGAGAAGAAAACATTTCTTCAGCAAATATAAACGCGGCATTGATTATGTTTATGGCTTAGGTTACGCTATCACGATTGTCTTAGCGAGCATGATTCTTGGTTCCATCATTTCTTTGTTCCACGAAAGCGTTGATAACGCCAACCAACAAGCGGCAATATCATTCGCTAAAAATTATCCTATTATTGCTTTCTTTGTTTTAGGTTTTTTAGGACCGATTTGTGAAGAGCTTACTTATCGCGTGGGCTTATTTTCATTTTTAAGAAGAATTAATAAATATTTAGCGTTTGCCATCACTGTTTTAGTGTTTGCTTTTATTCACTTTGATTTCACTTCCGCAAATATCGTTGAAGAGTTATGGTCAATGCCTTCATATATCATTTCTGGTTTTATTCTTACACTAGCGTACGAACACCGCGGTCCGGCGTGCTCTATGACCGCTCACGTGACATATAATATCTTCGCTTTCTTATTAATGTTAATGATGTAATTATGGATACTAATCGTAGATTCCCATTAGTATTAAGCGGTTTTTGGCTTAAGATCATCGCTATTATCACAATGACCTTAGATCATGCTGGCTTTTTCATGGGAAGCGATACTCCATTAGCCTTGACTTTTAGATTTATTGGAAGATTGTCTTTACCATTATTTTGCTTCTTAATTACAGAAGGTGTGATACACACTAAAAGCTTTAAAAAATATGCCTTAAGATTAGGCATTTTAGCGAGCGTTATTTCTCTTGTTGTTATTGGCGATGAAATATTACAAATATCAGGTGGCATATTAAAAGCGGAAGGCAATATTTTTATTGACCTACTTTTAGGTGCCTTATCAGTTTATTGTTTAATGCAGAAAAAATGGTATATCAAGGTTTTAGCCCTCATTCCTATTCTCTTTAGTGTCTATACCTTTATCGGCTCTTGTCTTGAAGTTTGTGGTTGTAATGGAGAGATTTTATGGTGCCCATTCTTCCTTAGAGGAGAATACCACTGGTTCTCGGTTACACTCATTGTTGGTTTCTACTTAGCCCACTACTTGAAGGACTTATTTATTAAATACCATAGTTCTATTTCTGGGATTGATGTCGAAAATTATAAAGATACAAACCTTGAAAGAAACGCAATTAACATCTTTTCCGTCGTGATGCTCGTTACTATTTCCGTTGGTTTCTATATTTGTGGCGTTTTAATGCCCGCAGAAAACGTTTATTGGTCTCCTGAAGTGCAATTGATTGTCATAGCTTCAGGAGCATTTATTTTGCTTTATAATGGCTTACGCGGATATAATAAAAAATGGTTCCAGTATGGGAGTTATATCTATTACCCACTGCACCTCATAATCATATACGCTATATACGCAATTATGTACATGATGTAAGGAGATTAACTATGTTAAAGCACATTAATTCAGTCGCTGAATTCGATAATGAAGTTAAAGAAGGTCTAGTCCTTGTTGACTTCTTTGCCACTTGGTGTGGACCATGCAAAATGCTCTCACCATTATTAGAAGAACTCGCCGAAGAAAATCCAAATTTAAAAGTCTTAAAGATCGATGTTGATGAAGTCGGCCCATTAGCCGCGAGATTCGGTATTCAAGCCATCCCAACTCTCATTCTTTTTAAAGATGGCGAAAGAAAAGATACCAAATTAGGCTATCAAAACAAAAACCAACTCTTAGGTTTCATCAATCAATAATTTATTGTATTTCAGTGAGCGAATGATATATAATCATTTTCGCTTGCTGCAAGTGTAGTTCAGTGGTAGAACATCAGCCTTCCAAGCTGATTATGCGGGTTCGATTCCCGTCACTTGCTCCAGATTAAATAAAAAACAGTGCTTTGCACTGTTCTTTTTTTATTCTTGTTGATTAGATAGCGGCTAAACGAGTCAAAATCTTATTCACAAACTCGTTATATTTGGTTTCATCTTTTTCTTTAGTAATATCGGTATGGTTACCGTTTCTGAAATAGACGAAGTCATATGGAATATAGTTTTCAATCATCGCGTCTTCAAGTTTAGCGAATTGAGCAATACCCACCACACTATCCTTACCTGCATAGGCACAGACAACTGGATATTTTCTTGTGGAACCAGTCATCCAGTAGGTGACCGAGACTAAATCCTCACCACCACCCGCTTTAAGCATGGAAGCAGAAGCCTCGTTAGGATAAAGAATTTCTTCTTTATCTTCGTTTGTGGTGTTTTGAATCTCAATTGTGGAGAATGGAATGCCGCACATACCATTAGCGATACGCATGGTTTGATAATCATTCCAATAGTATGGATCAGCACTTTCGACATCCATAACTCTTAATTTGCCAATATTACCGTTAGCAATTTGGGTATTAATAGCATCATAATCAATACCAGCATCTAAGACTTCATCAGTGGCGCTATTAAATTTCTTCCAGTTTTCTGGCTTGATATCGACTGGACCAACAGCGTTAATTAAGAACTTAATTGGAAGAGGACATCTACTACCTCTACTATAGGCATATAACATAGTTAAGTGGGCACCACTAGAGGCACCACCGATAACTAAGTTTGTCTTTGAGGTATCAAAGCCTAATTCTTCTAAAACTGATTTAATGGAGCCGATGCAAGCATCGATTTCATCTAGGTTACGGAAGATGGATAAAGAGGAATCATCCATTGTTCTCTTTAATAAAGAGTATTTGATGGTAGCGCTGATATAACCGCGATTACAGAACTCATAGACGTATTCGTTAACATCGGTTTTGAAACCGCTGACCCAAGCACCACCATGGATGAACAAGACAACAGTGTGCTTGTTTGTTTTGCTAATACCTTTTGGCACATATAAATCGTAGTTATTGCTGCTCTTATTAGCGGGATAATCCTCGTTGTTGTTAACAACATATTCGTTTTGGTTAACCCCACCTTCTTTATAGGTGTTAAGGATGTGTTCATCTGTCACATAGGAAATGTTTTTAAAGCAATACGCATCTGGAGTGTTTTCGTTTTCTTGCGCTGCTGCACCACCAGCACGGCTGCCGGAAGATTGGTTATCTGATTTAGGAATGGAGACGATGGAGTTGAAGCTATTATAAATAGACATATCGTCATCACTAAATAAAGCTTGGCATGAAGATAAACCAATGAATGCGGTAAATAGTAATGTCAAAAACAAAGTTTTTCTCTTTTTCATAATTAATCTTCCTCCTCCTCACGTTCTCTTCTTATTTCTCTTCGTACACGACGTTTAATAAAGCCATAAACAATCGCTAGAGGCACGATAATCATATAGATAATTGATGGAATCAAAGCAAATGATCTTGGGGCAATTAATAACGATCTAATTGGTAAATGGAACATGCTTACCAAAGCGGAAATATCTACGGATGGTAAGGCAATTTTACCTAAATAGGTAAGAGTGAAACCTAGAATGATTTGAAGACCACCAAGGAACCAGAACCAAGGGCCAAAGATTGTCCAAGGTTTTTTAGATAATAATGTTCTAAATAAGGTGATGACAATTAATAAGACCCAGTTTGCCGCGAAGACAAATAAGGCGATATATAGGCCAAGGGCGATATAGCCCATTGTTGTATAAGCGTTATCAGGGATTTTGTTATAAACAAATAGGCGGAGTAAACGAGAGGCAAAGACGTAATCATCTTCATCCTCTTTCATTTCTAATTCACTATCAGGAACTTTACCTTGTAGTTCATCTTTTAAATAATTGGCTAGATAGTTGAAAGACATCAAACTAATGCGTTTGACTGTGCCGTCATCGTTGATGAGTTGCATTTCAGTTAAATTATTAACTACGTCTTCTTTTAAGGCTGCTTTGCTTTCTTCAGTATAGCCAGATGTATCGACGATACCGGATTCATCAGCTTTCGCTAAGGCGTCATCGATTTGGTCATATAAAACTTGTGTCACAGAGTCCACTGTCGCATCTTCTTGATCAGCGGCTCTATAAAGGGCGAATGTGAAGTTATTGAAATACTCATCATCCATACCCACTTCTTCCATAATCTCTTCAGTGGTTGATTCAGTCGCGTCACTATATCTTTGTCTCGCTTGGTCGACTTGAATAGTGATTTCATCTTTAATTAAACCTTTTAAGAAGGTTCTCACATAATATTCAGTAATTAAATTAACAGGTTCGTGCAAGATATCTACGATATCTGAGATGTTTGGTCCAATTAAGCCTTCATTGACGAAGTCTCTATCCCCATTCATCACTTTATTAGTATCACCAAACCTTAAGGTGAATTTGACACCCACTTGAACTTCATCTGTACCTAATAAGGCGACAACGTCCAAGTCTTCAGTATAAGGTGTGGTTGGCACGAACTCCGCGAGAGTTGGAACATCAACGCACACTTTAGATTTGAAAGAAACGGTTGGTGAGACAAAAAGGAAGACTGTGGCTAAAGCGGCTAACGCCATGATGACTAAGTTAAAAATCCTAAGTACAATCTTCATCTTTATTCCCCCTTATTTTTTCATTATACATGAAAATGGAGTATTAATAATATAAAAGATATCTCATTCGACAGTTTCGCTTTCTTGCGGTGTCTCGGCTTCTTTTTTCTTCTTGTCGTATCTCCATAAAAAGAACGTAAGAAGAAACATGAAAATAGTACCACCAATCATGATGACCCAACCCCACCAGAACTTGGTGAGATAGCCATAACCATAAACGCTAAAAGCAGTATCGATGCCACGTGTGAAGAACGCACACAATGCAACAAACCAAAACTTCAGTTTAGCGGTACCTGCTAAGGTGGTTAAAATATCATCTGGAATCGGTAAAAGCATACAAATTGGATAGAATATCCAACCTTTATTAAGCCAACGGGTACATCTCTCCACTTGTTCTTCATCATTTAAGATCCATTTTAAGATCTTTGGTCCACCCACTCGACCAATCCAATAAAGGATTAAAGTGGCAAACCAAATGCTTAACCAAGATGTGAGATGAACTTTCCATAATTCATTATTGAACACTAAAGCCATTGGCACAGTGATAATTTGATTAGTGACCGGAATAAAGATAACTTGAATGATTTGTAATCCGGCGATGATAAACCAAAAGAAAACGTTATCCCCTACTTTATCTCTTAAATCAATGAAGTCTTCTTTCGTGGTAAAACCCGCTGCTCGCAATATGAAATAAGTTCCAATAGCGATGCCAACAATGACGACTATCACTATTAAAGTCTTAAGAATTGTCCATTTGTATTTGTTTAAAAATTCTTTCATCGTCCTTTATTATAAATTAAAAATAGTTTACTATAAGTAAGATTATGAATTACGAAATCATCTTAGCCACGAACAATAAACACAAACTCTTAGAAGTAAGAGAAATTTTAACTCCTTATAAGATTATTGTTTATGGTCTTAGTGATTTAGCGAGCAAATTAGAAGATGTCGAAGAAAACGGTAAGACATATGCGGAAAACGCTTTGATTAAAGCAAAGGCTGTTCAAAAGCTAACATCTATGCCAATTATCTCAGATGATTCAGGTTTAGAAATTACCGCTTTAAACAATGAACCAGGTCTTCATAGTGCGCGTTACGCTGCCTCTATGGGTGGACACGATAACGCGATAAAAGAAATCTTAAAGAGATTAGAAGACAAAGAGGACCGCTCAGCCAGATTCGTCTGCGACATCGTTTTATTAAATGTGGAAGATAAGCCATTAGTGTTTGAAGGCATCGCAGAAGGCACAATTGCTAAAGAAAAAATGGGTGAAGGTGGCTTTGGTTATGATCCGATTTTTATCAGTAAAGAAACCGGCACTTGTTTTGCTTTAATGCACGAAGAAAAAAACACGGTTTCTCACCGTGCTAAAGCGCTTAAAAAACTCGTTACTTACTTAAAGATAAACGGATTTGTACCATTATAATAAGTTCTCTTCAATCTATTTTTCCACGAGAAGTGTAGGATAAATAATAAGAGGGAGATTGATGTCACAACCGCAGCCATAATGAAGAATGAAATCTTGACAGCGTTATTTGGAATGAACAAGGCGGCAACGATATCTCCAATAGCCACAGCGAGCAAGACAATAGCCACTGGGAAAGAGGCTGCCACAAATCTAGCGAGCACTATATTATTGAGATAAATCTGATCACGAATTGGTGATTTTTTATTATCTTTTGGATATAAGTTGACTGATTTTCCGCGGTGTTGTTTTTGCGCTTGCGCTTTAGAATCAATAGCGATACTTGGAATGTTATCGTGGCCCATAGAAACAAACTTATAGGTCATGCCGTTCGCGGTCACGAATTCCTCTTTGAAGATTTCTTCATATCTCTTATCATCTTCTTCGACGCGTTGGACGATTTCTTGGAAGCTTTCATCATTGTTATTTGATTTAATATCGATGAAATAATTGGCTTCATCATAGACAAAATCCTTATAACTACGAATTTCATCGAGTCTCTGCAAATATAAAGAAACGCAATCCGTGTCATAGAAAACACCACGATTGGTAAGACGTCTTTTCATCTTTGTTTCATAGGTATCTAAGGCATCAAGAAGGAGCACTAAGAAGTGATAATATTCCACACAGATATCTGCGGAGTGGAAGATTTTCATCTCTTGACGGTGCATGATATGAGCAAAGTTAATCTTACTAGTTCTTAACGTAGAAAGATGGACAAGGGCCAATAAACGACCATAGTACGCCGCTTTCACGGTATCATCTAAGTCGATGATATGAGCGAATGTTTGATACGCTAAAAGGTATTCTGTTGTTTCGAATAAATACTTAGAAGCGTTCTTTAAATGATGAGAAATTAAATCACGATAATTCTCAATGGCGTCCTTTGGCGGCATTGGAGTTGTGCAATGTGGGCAATAGCAGACTTCCGCTGTTTTGTTGACATTAAAAATACGGAGTCTTTCGTCTCCTTGACAATGAACACAAAAACCTTTTTTTAATACTGCCATATAGTTTCTCTTTTTATATTCTATAATTCTTTTTCAATTCTGCTAGCAATTTCTTCCGCTTTAGCATAAATTTCTTCTTTGGTTTCGTTTAAGAAATACTGTCCGTTTTCATAAAGAATGCGACCATTAATCATCGTCATCATGACATTATCTTTGCTTCCTGCGTACACTAAGTTAGTGACGATATTGTTAAGTGGTTGCATGTTTGGCTTATATAAATCAATCATGATGATGTCAGCGTATTTACCAGGGGCTAAGATATCAGCTTCATCAAGCCCCATGACTTTAGCGGAGTTAACTGTCGCCATCTTTAAAATTTCAAAAGCTGGAATTGAAACTGGATCATTAGTTAAGACTTTTTGGAGTGTCGCAGCTAAATACATTTCCTTAAACATATCTAAAGAATTGTTGCTAGCAGGGCCATCTGTGCCTAATGCAATGTTGATTCCTTCGTTATAAAAATAGGTTAAAGGCGCAATTCCGGACGCTAATTTGAGATTGCTACCAGGACAAGAGATGACACTGAGTTTGTTCTTCTTAAAGATTTCAACTTCTTCCTTAGTCAAATGGACACAGTGAAAACCACCACCTCCATATTTAAATAAGCCTTCATCAAAGAGGAATTGAACTGGGGTTTTATCATGTCTTTCCTTACATTCTTCCACCTCTTTTTTAGTTTCAGAAATATGGGTGTAGAAAGGACACTTCAACATTGCTAGAGTTTCCTTTGTTCCCTTTAATAATTCGTTATCAGTTGTATATTCAGCGTGGAAGCCAATTGTGTAACGGACTAAGCCGTCCTTCTTATCGTTGAAATAATGATAATTGCGGTAGAGGTCTTCACCACGTGTGTACTTTTGGTCATATGTGGCAAGGAGTAAAGTACGGAAACCAACTTCTTCTGCCGCTTTGGCGCCCTCTAACGGATAGTAATAATGATCAAAGCAAGCGGTGATACCACTACTCAAATATTCTAAGTAAGCAACTTTATTTAAGTGATATATGTCACTGGGGATTAGTTTTTCTTCTCTAGGAAAAACGATTCTAAAGAGCCAATCTTGTAAGACGACATCATCCGCTTTTCCGCGCAGGAATACCATCGCGCTATGAGCGTGGGCGTTTTTGAAGCCTGGCATCAAAAGATTCTTATTAACGTCGATAACTCGATCAAAAGGAGCAAATGAAGACGAATCATTACCGATGTAGGCAATGCGGTTGTCAACGACCACTAAATCGCCTTCAACGATGCTTTCATTAGCCATTGTCAATATGCGAGCGTCTTTAAATAAGATTTTCATTTTTTCATTTTCTCCTCACATAGTTCTTGTAAGTGTAGTTCATATTGATGAAGTTCTTCACTAACCTTTTGGACTTTATCTTGTGTTAAGACTGGTCCAATCATTTCTTTGATGTTGAATGATTTGCCAATGACCATTCTAGTCATATTCCAGACACTTTTTCTTCTTTTATGATAAATAGGAATCAGTGGTCTATCACTCATATAAGCGATTAAAACCGCACCACCCTTAAAGGCATCGACTCTGTCGTCTCTTTTAATATGTCCTTCTGGGAAAAGGGCAATGAGGTTTCCGCCTTTAGCGTATTCGCTTAGCATTTTCATTGTTTTTAAAGATGGTTTATCTCTATCGATGGCGTAAGAGAGAAAAACTCTACGATAGAACCAACCTTGCACTTTGTTTTTGATTAAATCAGTCATATGTAAGAAATGCCACCTACGAGACAAGACGGTGCATTGAAGGACAAATGGATCAGAAAAACCAACGTGGTTAGATGTCACAATCGCGCCACCTTTAATTCTCTTCTTGGCTTCTGGGCCATCGTAATATTTCTTGATGCGATACCAAAGAAGACACTGCCACCAGCCAAGCCATTTGATAATGTCGTGCCAAATATATTCAAAAGAGAATAGTCTAGCCTTATAGTTTGGTTTCTTTTCCTTTTTTGCCATACTAACTTTATATTTTATATAAGATTTATAGTAATCACAATGCAGTAATAATTCTTTTTACAAAAATTTAATTTATTGTAAACTTTTATTTCTGAAATTGCTTTGTTATAATAACAACCGAAGCTATGAAGGAAACAAGTAGTCTTCATGAGGTTTTCTAGAGAGCGTCCGGTTGGTGAAAGGACAAAAACTAGTGAAGTACGAATACATTCCAGAGCTGCGACCTGAACTTTAGTAGGGAAGCCGGGCACGCCCGAAATAGCGTATGTGTCACGTACACTTAAGGGATAGCTTGCGAAAGCTATCTAAATAGAGGTGGTACCACGATTATTCGTCCTCTGTTCCATGTTTTTGGAATAGAGGCTTATTTTTTAGGAGGTTCATTTATGAAAATCTATGAAGAATTACAAAGAAGAGGATTAATCGCTCAAGTCACAGATGAAGAAGAGATTAAAGAACTCATCAACTCTGGTGGCGCGAGATTTTATATTGGTTTTGACCCAACCGCTGATTCATTACACGCTGGTCACTTTATGACATTAGTTTTAATGAAGAGACTTCAATTAGCTGGCAACAAACCAATCGTCGTTTTAGGCGGCGGCACTGGTTTAGTGGGCGATCCAAGTGGTCGAACAGATATGAGAGCGATGCTCACAGAAGAACAAATTGCTCATAACTGCGAACGCTTCAAAGAACAAATTGGACGTTTCATTGAATTCGGTCCAGATAAAGCCATTTGCGTCAATAACGCTGATTGGCTAAAAGGGTTAAAATATACAGATCTTTTAAGAGACGTTGGAGCGTGTTTTTCCGTCAATAAAATGTTAACGGCAGAATGCTACAAACAAAGAATGGAAAAAGGTTTAACTTTCTTAGAATTTAACTACATGATTATGCAGTCTTATGACTTCTATTATTTACATGAAAAATATGGCTGCAACATGCAATTTGGTGGCGATGATCAATGGAGCAACATGCTCGCTGGTACAGAGCTCATCAGAAAGAAAACTGGTAAAGACGCTTTCGCCTTAACTATTCCTTTATTAACTAATAGTGAAGGTAAGAAAATGGGCAAATCTGCGAAAGGCGCTTTATGGCTTGATAAAGAAAAAACCAGTCCATACGAATTCTTCCAATATTGGAGAAATGTGGACGACGCTGACGTCAACAAATGTCTTAAGATGATTACATTTATTCCAGTCGAACAAATCGAAGAAATGGAAAAGTGGCCAGACAATAGAATTAACGAAAAGAAAGAAATCTTAGCCTTTGAAATCACCAAGTTAGTACATGGTGAAGAAGAAGCACAAAAAGCTCTTAATGCGGCTCGTGCCTTATTCTCTGGTGAAGGTGATGACGCTAATATGCCAACTACCGAATTAAACGAAGCAGAATACGCTGAAGGTATCGGTTTATTAGATTTATTAGTCTTAACTAAATTAGCGGCTTCTAAAGGTGAAGCGAGAAGACTAATCGATCAAGGTGGTATTTCCATTAACGGTGAGAAAGTTAGTGATGTTAATCTTAGATTAAGTCCAAACGAATTAAAGGATTCAATCAAGATTAAGAAGGGCAAAAAAGCCTTCCACAAAGTCATTTTAAAATAAGATTACACTCCCCTATATCCAACTAGTAGAAATCATTGATTACTTTAGTAGA
>JAEEGK010017668.1_pt1 | contig 15516 bp, 12 predicted proteins | sample 8958771 | NCBI WGS metagenome assembly JAEEGK01 (sample SAMN16246547, study PRJNA631951) | gut metagenome | biome: gut microbiome; feature: rumen; material: SC-attached | host: Bos | place: Iran: Karaj | collected 2018-10
CCTCGGCCATGGCCAGCAGGGGCATCAGGGCCAGCAGGGCCGTCAGCAGCAGGCAAATGATCCGTTTCGTGTTCATGCTCTCTCCTCCCGTATCATAGTCATGACCCCTGCGTCCATCTCGCAAACGGTGTCGCAGAGGGCGTCGATATCGGCGATGTTGTGGCTGGCCAGCAAAATGGTCCGCCCGTCGGTGGCCAGGGAACGGAACAGCTCCCGCATTTCAGCCACGCCGTTTTTATCGAGGCCGTTCATGGGCTCGTCCAATATGAGGAGCGACGGGTCCTCCATGATGGCCTGAGCGATGCCCAGCCGCTGGCGCATGCCCAGGCTGTACTTGCCCACGGGCTTGGTCGACATAGGGTCCAGCCCCACCCGGCGGATCACCGCCGCCACCTCCTTGATGCCGATCTTTTTCTTCAGCGAGGCCAGGATCTCCAGGTTCCTGAGCCCCGACAGCTGGGGCAAAAACCCCGGCGTCTCGATGATGAGGCCCAGGTCGTCCGGAAAGTCCGCATCCTTGCCGATCTGCTTCCCCTGGACGAAGACCTTGCCCGAGGTGGGCTGCAGAAAGCCGCAGATGCACTTGAACATGACGGTCTTCCCGGAGCCGTTGTTGCCCACCACCCCGTGGATCTTCCCGGCCTCGAAGCTCCGCGTCACGTGCTTCAATACCTCGTCCTGGCCGAAGGTCTTGCTGAGGTCTATGAGTTCTATGGCGTTGGTCATGGGTACCCTCCTTTTTTCTTTGCCGCTTTTTCTTTTCGGTGAAAAGAAAAAGCGGCGGAAAAAGAAAAGCGCAAGGGGATGATCGGGATCGTAACGAAAACTGCCTATCCCCCTTAAAGTTCTTTGGGATCCTTCGTTAATTAAATAATCATACTACGAAATCGTCCTGGATACAATAGGAACAAACTTAGATACGGAGGCGAAGATGATCACCTATTTTGTATTGAAGGAAGCCGGCGGCAAGCCCGTGGGCTGCGTGCGGCTGGAGGACGGCCGCGCCCGGTCCAGCTGTCCCTGCACCCTGCTTTTGGAGAACGGAACCGCCCTGTCCCTGGGCGAGGAAGAGACTCTCCTGCCCGGCCCGGCCCTGGGGGCGGCGATTCTCCGGGGAGACGCCCTACAGGCCTGGGGCGCCATGCCCGGGGCCAAGCTCACCGGGGCGGAGCTCCTCTGCCGGCTACGGCAGAAGGATAAGCCGACGGCCATCGAGCCGCCCCCGTCGGTCCCGGAGCCCGAGCCCGAGCCGACCCCGGAACTCGAGCCTGATCCGGAGCCCGAGCCTGCCTCCGAGCCGGTTCCCGAGCTGTCCCCCGCGCTGGAGCCAGCCCTGGACCGGCCGGCGGACAGCGCGTCCCTGGCCGACGACTTCGGCCTCCTGGTCCGCCACGCGGGGGAGGTCTACGAGGATCTGCTCCACCCGCCCCTGCCGGAGGAGCCAGAAACCCCGGCGGAAGACTCCGCTCCTGGCTCGGCGCCGCAAACCCCCAAGGGCGACTGGTTCTCCGAAACGGAGCAGCTCCTCTCCCGCTTGCGACGCCGAGTCAGGAGCAGAGGTACACCGCCGAACTGAACACGGCTCTTTCAGAATATGAGGAGCTGAAAGCACAGGCAGCAGACTTCGATCCCGACGAGCTTGCCATGGCGCAGCTCGCCATCCGCCCGGAGAAGGAATCCTCTGTCCAGAGCAAGGTCAGGGATACCTTTGGGGACAAATATGACTTCTGGGGGATGATCGGCGCAGAAAAAGATGTTTCTAGAATGCTGAACGAGGAAGATCCTCCTGCCATCCGGGATCGTGTGCGGCGGAAGAAACAGGATCGGCAAAGGAAAAACCGGGAGCCGGGTCCTCAGCGCAGAAAAAAAGATCGTGGATGGGAGCGGTGATCCGCCTCCCCGTTTTTATGCGGTATGGGATTTGTCAGCCTCGAAAAAAACTTTTTTGGACTGAAAAAACGCAGAAATGCAAATTAATGTGCTTCATCGTTGCATAAGTGCACTCGATCCTCCCGTAAGAGCCCACCCGTGGTATGCGTACAAAGGAAGCAGGGATGCAGAGCAGTCAACAACTCTGCATCCCACTTAACTTAGCGTTCACTCGAAGCTTCCGTACATGGCAACAGCCTCATCTATGGTGATCTCACCTTTTCCCACCCGGAACGCCGCGACACGGATCTGAACTGTGAGAGGATCTTTAATGCCGATCACTTCCGGGAATATGGTACGCTCTGCGGGCACCTGACCGAAGGGCGCGTAAACCGTATCGAAGGAGAGGTCCTTTGTGGGCGTTACCAGGCGCTTCACGGAAGCCATGGCGTTGAGCTCTTCGTTAGTAATCAGAAACCGCATGAATTCGTTCGTCATATCCAGATTCTCGCAGTTTTTGTTCACGGAGAACTGGATGGAAGGACTGTCAATGAAATATCCGCCGTCGTCTGTCAGGGGGATCGGCGCAAACGCGTAATCGAAAGGCGCGCTGGCGAAGGCCTCGGACTGGCTCTCCCGTTTCTTGGTTCCGGACACGGTATCCCCGGCGCAGATCATCATCGGAACGTCGCCTTCAAAGAAGCGCAGGATCACCTTGGTATAGTTGTCCTCGATCTTGTCGCACTCATTCATATCGATACAGCCGTTCTGAATCAACTGTTCCACTGCTTCCAATGCCGGACGCATGTATTCTCCCGCCGCAGGGTCCAGTTCATTGGCAAGCGCAAGCGCTTCCGGATTCTCGGCAAGCGCGGCAGCAAACAACGGATAAGCGACCGTGTACATGAAGCTGCCGGACGATTTGAGACTGTAGCCCATCATAGGGCTGGCGTAGCCCCTGCTGCGGAACGCTTCGCATACGGTCATCAGCTGCGTCCATGTGGTCGGGATGCTGAGGCCTTCCTTTTTAAACAGATCGTTATTCACCAACATACCGTAAGTCCTGGAGAAAACCGGCGCCATAAACACATAGCCTTCCGCGTCATGATTGAGGAGGCCCGGGCGGATGCAGTCCAGATTCAGCCCCAAAGCGGAGTCTGAAAGTTCCTCCATATGCGCGCATACCGAAGCGTATTTTTCGTTTCCCATCATCCAGGTGTATGAGAAAAAAACGTTGGGCTTGTCATTGCTTTCCAACGTCGTGCCAAGGACGTTGTTATAATCATCAAGCTTCACATAGCTCAGCTGCACATTCGGATATATCTCATTGAATTTGTCGAATTCAGCCTCCAATGCCTCAAAGTTATCATAGCTTCCCGCTACCGTAATACTGCAGCTTGTGCCTGTATCGAGAGCCGGCTTGAATACGGCGCCGGTCTCTTCCTTTGTTTTGCCGCCGCAGGCCGTCAGCGAAACGAGCGTGAAGATAACTAGGATAATGCAGAGCAGATTTTTCATTGTCTTCTTTCCTCCTTGATTCTGCGAATCTCTTTGATGACAAGTTTAATATCCACAGGCTTTGCTATGTGCCCGTTCATACCGGCATTCAAGCATTCAGTTACATTTTCTGAGAAAGCGTCCGCCGTCATTGCAATGATCGGAATGGAGGACGCCCATGGATTCTCCAGCCTGCGGATATTTTTTGTAGCGTCCAGCCCGTTCATCTCCGGCATCTGAACATCCATGAAGATCAGCGCGTAGCTTCCTTCCTCCGCCGTACGCATCCTGTCCACGCAGATACGGCCGTTTTCGGCGCGCTCACTCGTGATCCCAAACATGCCGAGCATGGCGGAGATGATCTCCCAGTTGATATCGTTATCCTCGGCAACGAGAATGTTCATTCCCTCCAGATCGGAATAATCATCCTCCGGCTCAACAGATGTTGCCTTTGTTCCAAGAAGCTCGCTTAACTTATCATAAAGCGTGGATCGGAACAGCGGCTTACTTACAAAACCATTCGCTCCGGCTTCCTTTGCCAGATCCTCGATATCCGACCAGTCGTAAGCAGAAATCAGAAGGATGGGAATATTAGTATCTACTTCACTTCTAATGCGACGGATCGTCTCGACGCCATCCATATCAGGCATCTTCCAATCAAGGATCACTACGCTGTAATCCCTGCCCTTTTCATGCCGATGCGTGATCATGCCCAAAGCTTCCATTCCGCTTTGCGCCCGCTCCGCGGTGATGCCCAGAGATTCCATCGTATCGACTGCCGTTTGAAGCAGGATCTCGTCGTCGTCAACGATGAGAACATCCATGGGATCAAGCCGCATATCTTCCCGCTGCCTATCCGCGACAGGAACATCCAACGCAACAGTAAAGGTAGTTCCTTTGCCCTGCTCGCTTTGGCATTCTATCGTACCGTCCATCAAGTCGACCATCTGCTTGGTAATGGCAAGGCCGAGGCCGGTTCCCTGAATGCTGTTGATGCGGCTGTCCGTCTGCCTGGAGAAGGGCTGATACATGGTTGCCATGAATTCCGGACTCATACCGATACCGGTATCTGCCACAACATAGGACAGCCTCACGCATCCAGGTTTGGCGCTTTCCTCTTCACGCATATCTACGCTCACATGCCCGCCGGGCTCCGTATATTTTATGGCGTTGGAAAGAATATTAATGAAGATTTGATTCAGCCGCAGCTGATCAGCGTATAGGTACTCTTTTTCCATCCGATTGATACGGAAACTGAACTCGATATTCTTTTCCTTGATCATCGGCCGAGAAAGATTCATAAGATTCTCCACCGTTTCCACGATGGAGAACGTCAACGGGCTGAGAGTAAGCTTTCCGCTCTCCACCTTGGATATATCAAGAATATCGTTGATCAGCGTCAACAAATGGTTGCTGGAAAGGCTGATTTTCCTCAGGCTTTCTCTGGTGGATTCCACGTCGCCAAGGTTTTTCACGGCAATCGTCGTAAGGCCGATGATTGCGTTCATGGGAGTGCGAATGTCGTGTGACATGGTGGAGAGAAAGTCTGTTTTTGCCTTGTTGGCGGATTCGGCCGCTCTTGCTGCGATTTGAAGACGTTTATTGAAGTGGAGCATGTAGAAGAGATCCAGGATGAACAGGATCAGCAGGCTGACGGAAACAACCCCGATCAGCAGCCAGTTTTCCGTATCCGCGCCAAGGTCTTTTGCAGGCAGGAAGCTCAACAGCGTCCAGCCCTTGGTCACCGCCACCGGCGTATAGGCGAGGATACATTCCTGTCCATGAGAGTCCAGCATGGGAACCGAACCGGTTGAAGAAGTGATTTCCGCAAACAATTCCTTCTGCGCAGTGAGATCTGCCGCATTGTAAGACTTATAGAATTCAAAAAAGCTGGAATTTTTGAACGATTGCCCCTTGATGGTATAGTCGCCCTCAGCGTCGATCATGGACAACTCCGCGCCTTCGAATTCCTCTTGAGGAAACACCCATTTCTGTTCCAGCTCCGACACAGGGAGAATACGAAGCAGGAAGGCTTCCCTCGTCGCATTCGTTTCTGAATCCCGGAGAAGGATCCGATTGCAGAAAGCAATCGATTGCTCGCCGTTTATGGGATTCGTATAGGTACGGGAGATGTTGATGGACTCTCCAATATCTGAAATCCAACCTGCATCTCTCAAAACATCCAGTCGCTCATATGAAACCGCGTAATCATCTATGGTGCCCTGCCTCGCTCTGGTGGAGAGACCTGTGAAGGTATCCGAGTAGATCAGATGTGCGGAGGCATTCGGCAGCACGTGGGAGATGCGGATAAAATCTATCGCTTCCTCCATGGACATAGATTGGTTATTGATATACCGTGCCCATACATCACAGATGCGCTGCTCTCCCTCCAGATAGTTTTCCGTCACATGCTCCATCGTGATCGCGGTATTTTCAAAACGCTCTATCTGTCGTCGATAGGCCTCTCTGCTTTCAAAGCCGGAATACAGCACGACAAAGGTTAATATGGCGATGATAATACCCACATTAACAACGATGATCCAGGCCTTTTTCATCGGATGTACGCCCCTTGCTTAGCCAACGAGTCCAGTTCCTTTTTCTTCGCCAGGATCTTAGAGAGGATCGCTTCGTAATCCGCGTCAGCCCCGGAGCGGAGCAGATCCGTGATCTCCATGACCGGGTCAAGTATCGGGGTTAAGGAAAGATTGCCCAGGACGCCTTTCAGGGCATGTGCCGCTTCAAACGCAGCGTCCTTGTCTCCGGCATGAATCGCGGTCTCCAGTTTGCCGTAATTGGCGTCGGACATGGCCTTATCCACCATACGCAGATAGAATGCCTCATTGTTCACGCAGCGCGCGATGCCCTCCGCTGTATTCGCACCAAAGACATTCAGTTTTTCTACTGTAAGCATATTTTTTTCCTCCTTGATTTATAGTTCGACCACTCGCTCAATTGAGAAGCTCGGCCAGGCTCGCTTCGGCAAACATCTGGTTCATTTCGTCGTCTTCCGCCAGAAGGATCTTCTTGCCTATGAAGTCAGCTGACGCTGTCTGCGGCGCTTCATTCTCTTCGCTTGAACGATGTGACAAGGATATCTCTCAGCTCAGACAGGGACAGGGGCTTGGATGCAACGCTGGCGTTCAGAAACACGATCGTCAGATAAGAAAGGCACAGAAACCAGGAGCATAAAAACGCGGGATCCCTGCCGAACGCCTCTTTCGTGTAGGAGCTCCTCGGCTATGTAGCTGAAGAAACCGCCCGGCATGTGCTTTCCAAGATTCTCGATCACGCGGAGCGTGCTCTCGTTCAGTTCAAAGGTTTTTCCCGTCATGGATTCGACCTCCATGCTTCATGCAAGTTTTTTCTGCGAGAGACCGGTCAGTATATCGCACAGCCGCTCTGCCGGATCTGCTTCATTCTTTGCAGCGCGGCATCAGCGTCGGCAAACACATCGCCCTGCGGATTCTCCCGATCCGAAAAAGCCACGCCCACGCTCAGGGAGATCGGCGGAAGATCATCCTTCCCTTCGCGCAGCGTCTCATTGATCCGCTCAACCTTTTGCAGCACCAGTTTTTGCATGGCGCTGTTCATACGGGTCATGATAGCTACGAATTCATCGTCCTGCAGGCGGCAGACGTCGTCCGCCGAGCGGAAGCTGTCGAGCAGCACGTCCGCGACCCTCCTGATAACCTGATCCGCGCACGCTTTTCCTTTCTCGGCGAGTATTTCCCTGTAGTGGTCCACCGTGGCGATAATGACTGCGATGTGATCGTGATCCGAGTCGTGGAACAGGACGTCAAAAGCGCTGTGGTTGTACAGCCCTGTCAGAGGATCGTGCATCGCGTCGTAGGTATACTTGTCTTTCGGTCCGCTTCTGACTGCAGTTACCTCATCTTCCTCGGCAGCATCCACTGTTTGAGTCAGGTTCCTGATGTATTTTTCGAATTCGTCAGCGGACAGAGGTTTGGAGAAATAATAGCCCTGCACGATGTCGCAGCCTATGGCCTTGAGCGTAAACATCTGCTCCGCCGTTTCCACGCCCTCGGCGATGGTTGGAAGGGCCATGGACTTTGCCAAACCAATAATGGCCTCCAGGAGCCTCGTGTCTTTGCGATCTCTGAAAGCTGTGCGAATGAACTGCATATCTAGCTTCAGCATGTCGATCGGCAGCGCGGAAAGCATATTCAAGGAGGAATATCCCGTCCCGAAATCATCCATCTCGATGTGGAAGCCTCTTTCCCGCAGCCGGCTCACTACGGCTATGATCTGATCAGAGTTCTCCGTATAGGCAGATTCGGTGATCTCCAGATGCAGTTCGTCGTGGGAAAGCCCGTATTCGGCGACGAGCCCCTCCAGTATATCAACGAGCTTCGGGTCGTAGAGATCAATGCGGGACACGTTGACGGAAACCGGGATCGAGCGTTCCAGCGTCTCCTTCCATTTCTTGATCTGGGCGGCGGCTTCCTGCCATACGAAAGAATCCAGCTCCCGGATCAGGCCGTTCTTTTCAAACAGGGGGATAAACACGCCCGGGCTGATCATGTCGAACTCCGGGTGCTTCCACCGTACCAGCGCCTCCGCGCTGTCCAGAACCGGCTCCGCATGGCGGACATCGAACTTCGGCTGGTAATGCACGGTGAACTGTTTTCCCTTGATCGCGGCATGAAAATCCTCCATCAACCGTTGGGCAAACGCTTCTTTTTCGAACAGGGAATTGTCGTAGACGCCAACCGATCCGGTAAAGCTGTTTTTTACGGTATCTGCGGCCAGCTTAGCCCGGTCAAAGCGCCGTTCGACCTCAATGCCTCGGTCTACATTGGAATAAACGCCCATGCGTAAACGTATTTGACTGCCCGCGTCCATGGCGGCTGTTATGCTCTCCAGAAGCTCCTCATATTCGGTGCGGTGCGGGCAGTAGGCGAGGAAAGTATCCGCCTCCCGGCGGCATACGATGCCATCGTCGGCGGCAAATGCTTCCAGGAGCATAGTCGCGATCTTTTTTAACAACTCGTCTCCATAAGAGCGGCCGTAGCGCTCGTTTACGATATGGAAATGGTTGATGTCCACCAGCACGGCGTCTGTCTCCACATCAGGATGATAGACGTCATACTGTTCGGCATAGCGGTAGAAGAACTCACGGTTATACAGCCCGGTGAGCTGGTCTCTCTCTGTGGAAAGGATGGTGCCGCGCTCCTCAAAAAGCTCGATCGTCCGCTGCATGCGTGCCAGGACGACCTCTTTTTGGGGATATGGCTTCGGAATGAAGTCCGTCGCGCCCATTCGCAGGCACTCGACCTCCGCGTCGGAGTCCGCCGTCATGACGATGACCGGCACCATGGCGGTGCGTGCGTCGTCCTTGACGCGGTGCAGTATCTCCTGCCCCCTCATATCCGGCAGATTCAGATCGAGCAGTATGAGGCTCAAGGTCGCATATCTCGCCTCAATGATTTCCATCGCCTGGGCGCCGGTCTCCGCAAACAGAGCCTCAAATTCGTCTTGGATCAGGAAGCCGAGTATCTCTCTGTTGATCAGCTCGTCCTCGACGACGAGGATCGTGCGCTTCCTGCTGGAAGAGCGGTTTTTCAGATGACTATCTGACATGACGGATAAACCTCCTCAATCTGTCTGGGGAATTCTTTTGCGCGGCACATTACAGTCTGGTAACCGCGCCCAGTTTTTCAGGCGTTTTTTGTTTTCGTACATTCGCTCGTCAGCTCGCTCAAACAGCTCGCGCAGGCTCCCGTCCTCGCCCGGATACACACCGTTGCCGAAATGCTCGTACATTCTTCCGAAACGGAATATATCCCCGAGAAAAAACGCGCGAACAGCGGCAGCGAGGTCGCGTTTGCCCAGAGCGAAAGCCCATGCTCCTATAGGGGAGAGGTTTCGCGTCAGACGTTTTCTTTTCTGTATGCCCATTCCAACACTTCTTTCCCGCCGATAGCACTTAACCGAGGGGCAATTACGTCCCCTGCGGAAGCAGTTTGTCCAAGGTTTCCATCATTTTAGGTACGTCGTAAGGCTTGGCCAGGTGCCCGTCCATCCCGGCCCCGAAAGCGATCTTCTGATCCTCCTCAAAGGCGTTAGCGGTCACGGCGATGATCGGGACATGCGCTTTCCGCGGGTCTTCCAACGCCCGGATCTGTCTTGTAGCTTCGTAACCGTCCATGCGCGGCATTTGAACATCCATCAGGATCGCATCGTAGGTTCCCGCGGGAGCGATCCGCATCTTTTCGACGGCTTCAGCTCCGTCGACCGCGATGTCGACCGCAAAGCCGACTTCTTCCAGAATCGCCACCGCGATCATCTGGTTCATCTCGTTGTCCTCAGCAAGCAGGAGATGCTTTCCGCTGAAGTCCCGCGCTGTCCGGGCCGGCGTTTCCACACGTCTGGTCGCGGTTTCACAAATTCTGAAGGGGAGCTCTACAACGAACTCACTGCCCTTGCCTTCCTCGGAACTGAGCGTGATCGAACCGCCCATCAGGTCTACGATGCTTTTTGTGATCGCCATGCCGAGACCCGTTCCCTGGATCCCGCTGATGGTGGTCGACTCCTCTCTGGTGAAAGCGTCGAAGATGGTCTTTTGAAACTCCTCGCTCATACCGATCCCGTTATCTCTGATACGGAATTCATAATCAGCAAAGCCCTCTTTTTCGGATGCCTTCTCGGTCACCCGGAAGCTGACCGTCCCGCCTGCTGGCGTGAATTTGATTGCGTTGGAAAGAATATTCAGCAGCACCTGATCAAGCCGCAGCCTGTCTGTCACGACATCCTCGTGGACCACATCCTGCGTCTCGAAAAGCATTTCCAGCCGCTTGGCGTCTGCATTTGATTGGTTGATCGTTCTGAGCTCGCGGATCACGTCCGGCAGATGGACGTCGGCCTCCTCAATGCTGACCTTGCCGCTTTCGATGCGGCTCATGTCCAGCACGTCGTTGATTAGCGAGAGCAGGTACTGGCTGGATACAGAGATCTTGTCAAGGTAATCCATGACCTGTTCCCTGTTGTCGATATGGGAGGCGGCAAGCGCCGTGAAGCCCACGATCGCATTCATCGGCGTGCGGATGTCGTGTGACATGTTGTTCAGGAAGGTCGTCTTGGCGCGGTTTGCATGTCCCGCCGCAACGAGCGCCTCGGAGAGCGCGTCCTTGCTTTCGGCAAGCTCCCTGTTCTTTTCCTCAAGCTCCAGCCGGGCAGCTTCTTTTTCCCTAAGCTCTCTTTTGTTCCACCGCGCCTCTCTGATAAGCAGGAAGATCACCAGCGCGGCAACAAGCATGATCGCTGTGCCGAACAGGGCCATATGGTCCTCGATGGCGTCGACCAGACTATAGGAATAAAGCGAACCGGTATAGCGATAGGATATGTTCTGCGCATAGTCGACGCCGATCGCGTTGATGCCGCGATTGAGCAGCTTGAGCAAGCCTTCGTTGCCGATCTCCACGCCAAAGCAGCGGTCGTCGCTCCGGCTGGACTGACGTAGTGACAACCCGTCATATTCCCTGTTTTTCAAAATGTCATTCGCGCGTAACGCGTTGAGGGTCGTGCAGCTTACCTCGCCGGAAAGAACAGCCCACAGGCAATCATCGATGGACGGATAGAAAGCGACCTCCGCGTCGGGGAAAACTGTGCAGATATAGTAATACTGCATCCGGTTGTTTTCGTTGACCGCAAAGCTTCGGACAGTCTCCTCAGAAAAAACGCCCTTAAAGACCAGCTCCGTAGGGGCCGACACGACCGGGCTGGACTGATAGATCCCGTTTTCTTCCGAATAATACAAACCTCCACCCACGGGGAACGCCGTGTCGATGGTGCCGGAGCTCATATCCGCGATCATGGCGTCATAGCTTTTGTAGCCGGTGTATATCGCATCGACGCCTGTTATGTTCAGCGCTTTCAGGATCTCCGCAATCACGTCCGCTACGACACCGGTCACATTCCCGCTGTTGTCCGTCCCACTGTACGGCATGTAGTTTTCCAGATACCCGACGTGGAGTGAGTCGTGCGTGTCCAGCCACTTTCTTTCCGCCACGGAAAAAGCCCTTGTCGTAAAGCTGAGCGAATAATACTTGCTGCTCAGCGAGCTGAGATAATTCGGCTCTTCCTGGAACAGTTGCGTCTGGGCAGCATTGAGCTCCGCCAGGAGATCGGGGCGGGCTCTGCTGACGCAGAGATAATACTCGGAAGTGCCGAACGACGTTAGGACCTCGGCGTGGTCTCTCCCGCGTGCGCCGTCGCTTTCGACTGCGAGAATATCCATCTCGCCGGAATCAAAGGCGGCAAACAATTGAGTGTTGTCAGGATACGGGATGACGTGTGCGTCAATGCTGTACTCCAGAAGGAACCCGCTTAAAACGCTCACCATGGCGCTGTCCAGCACCCCGATCCTCTTCCCGTTCAGTGTTCTCAGATCGTTCGTGATCTCCGTATCTGCGTCGTGCTTGACCAGATAATAGGATTCGTTGCCCATGGCTGCATCGGGATAAGCGATCATCTCCGCGCGATCCTCTCTCCACGCTAAACCGGCCAGCAGATCGATCTCACCCTTCAGAAGCATCTGATAAAGTTCGTTGAAGCCGCCGTAGACATACTCATATTTCCAACCGGTATACTCCGAGAGTTTGCGGTAGTACTCATAGGCGTAGCCAGTCTTGACCGCCCCCTCCTGCGCGCCTTCCTGGAAGACTTCGTTTTCGTAATATCCGACGCGGACAACCTCCAAATCGTTTTCAACCGCGAAGGCCTGAATGGGGATCAACATCACGGCAAGCAGCAGAACGCAGCCAACCGCGAGGATCCTGCGCAGAAACAGCGTTTTTTTGCGCATTTGCAAAGCGCCCATTTATGTACATTCCTCCCGCTTCACATACGACAGCTCGATGTCATAACCGAGAGCTTCCATCATGGCAACAAAGGTCCTGTTGACGATCTTTTCCGGCGTTTTAATCAACCGACTGACGTAGGAGCGCGTGGTGGAGAGCTCTTCGGCGAGTTTTGCCTGCGTCTTGCTCTCCTCAATGCATTTGACCTTTACGTCGATTTCAATATTATTTATCAGCACGATTCCACCTCGTTTCCCACTGGCAAATGTTTCCTTAAATGTGAAACTAATTATATCATATAAAAACGCTTGTTTCAACTGAAAATGTCTGTTCCTCGCTTGGTGGACCAGAATGTGCTAAAAAAAATATAAAACGATGCACAGGCCTCTATGGCATGCCCGCACTCGTCTGTGATATCGTTCTTGCAAAAAGCTTGTTGAAAAGGCGAAAAACGCCTTGATAAATCAAATCTCACCTCCCTCTGCTTCTCTTTTTCGGTCCCTTTTTTCTCTTCATGAGAAGAAGAAAAAAGGGACAAATACTGCAGCTTACATTTCCAAGTTCGCCGCGGTCCGGGGGAACGGGCCCACGTCCCGGATGTTGGTCATGCCGGTGACGTACATGACGATGCGGTCCAGGCCCAGTCCGAAGCCCGCGTGCTCCACGCCGCCGTAGCGGCGAAGGTCCAGATACCACTGGTACTCGGTCATATCCATGCCCAGCTTGTCGCACTTCTGCTTGAGCACGTCGTACCGCTCCTCACGCTGGCTGCCGCCCACGATCTCGCCCACGCCGGGGACCAGCAGGTCCGCCGCGGCCACGGTCTTCCCGTCGTCGTTCTCCCGCATGTAGAAGGCCTTGATCTCCTTGGGATAGTTGGTGACGAAGATGGGCTTGTTGAACACCTTCTCGGTGAGGTAGCGCTCGTGCTCGGACTGCAGGTCCGTGCCCCACTCCACCGGGTACTCGAATTCTACGCCGGATTTCTGCAGGATATCCACGGCTTCGGTGTAGCTGACCCGACCGAAGTCGTTGTCCACCACGTTGTGGAGCCTATCGAGAAGCCCCTTGTCGATGAACTTGTTGAAGAACTGCATCTCGTCGGGGCAGCGGTCCATGACGGTGCGGATGATGTACTTCACCATGGCCTCGGCCACCTCCATGTCGCCCTCCAGGTCGCAGAAGGCCATCTCAGGCTCGATCATCCAGAACTCCGCCGCGTGCCGGGGGGTGAAGCTGTACTCCGCCCTAAAGGTGGGGCCGAAGGTGTAGATGTCCCGGAAGGCCATGGCGAAGGCCTCGCCGTAGAGCTGGCCGGTGCCGGAGAGGTGCACGGGCTTTTTGAAGAAGTCCTTGGAGTAGTCCACCTTCCCGTCCTCGGTACGGGGGAGTTTTTCGAGGTCCAGGGTGGTCACCTGGAACATCTCGCCCCGGCCCTCGCAGTCGGCGTTGGTCAGGATGGGGGTGTGGACGTAGACGAAGCCCCTATCCTGGAAGAACTCGTGGATGGCCGCGCTGACCACGGACCGGACCCTAAAGACCGCCTCGAAGGTGTTGGTCCTGGGCCGCAGGGTCTGCTGGGTGCGGAGGTACTCAAGGGTGTGCCGCTTCTTCTGCATGGGGTAGTCCGGGGGGCACTCGCCCAGGATGGTGATCTTGTCCGCCTTCACCTCGAAGGGCTGGGGCGCGTCGGGGGTCATAACGAGCTCCCCGTCCACGGCGATGGAGCAGCCCGTGGAGAGGCCCTTCCCCAGGTCCCGATCGTCGTTCTCGAAGACCACCTGGATGGGTTTGAAGCAGGTGCCGTCGTTGAGCTCGATAAAGCCCATGGCCTTGCCCTGCCGCACGGTGCGGACCCAGCCGCCCACGGTGATCTTGCCCACGTGGGCCTCGGGAGAGCGCTGTATGTCACGGAGTTTCAGCATAGCGTTGTCCTCTTGTTTCACAAAATATTCTCCTTAGTATACCACGAATTTTTCAGTGTGCAATGGTAAATTCGTCTATATCGTGGTATACTGGTGCTATCGAGAGGGAAGGAGGCTTTTCCCATGCAGATCTTAGGCGTTTACGTCCGCTACGAGACGGTCATGCTGGCCCTGATCGTGGTCTTTATCCTGAGCCTCATCGCCCAGGGCAAGGTGAAGCGGGTCTTCAAGCGCTACAACACCGTCCCAGCCGCCCGGAACGTCCCGGCGTACCAGGCGGCCCAGGAGATGCTGCTGGACAACGGCAGCGCCGTGACGGTCCACCCCGTCCAGGGGACGCTGACCGACCATTACGACCCCCGGAACGATACGGTGGGTCTCTCTACGGAGGTCTACAATTCCTCCTCCGTGGCGGCCCTCGCCATCGCGGCCCACGAGATCGGCCACGTGCTCCAATACCAGGAGAACTACGCGCCCATCAAGTGGCGCACGGCCGTGCTGCCCGTGGCCAACATCGGCGCCACCTTCGGACCCTACATGATCCTGATCGGCCTGTTCATGAATATGTACCCCCTGGCCGTCATCGGCCTCGCCCTCTACGGGGCCATGTTCCTGTTCCAGCTGGTGACGTTGCCCGTGGAGTTCAATGCCAGCCAGCGGGGGCTGGAACTGCTCGATCGCGGCGGGTACATCGACGCCGACAACCGCACCGACGCCAGGAAAGTCCTGAGCGCCGCCGCCTGGACCTATGTTTTGGCCGCCCTTGGCTCTCTCCTCTCCTTCCTCCGGTTCTTCATGCTGGTGAACGGCAACCGGCGGCGGAACTGACGCCGGCCGCCATGGAAGGCGGCAGGCCATTGGCGGGATCATGATAAAAGCATACTGAATGAAACAGGCGTGACCGCAGCGGTCACGCCTGTGTTTCGTCTGCCTTTGCCGTCAGGGCATGTAGTTGATGTAGATGTAGTTCAGCTGACCCTTCATGAACTCAAAGCTGAAATAGCTGTTGCCGTAGTACTTGGTGGACGGGCGGGTGTACTTGAACGAATCGGTATAGTATCCGTTGTCGCCGTCGTAGTGCCGATAATTATCCTCTTCCGGCTCGCCCGCGTTGGCCACGAGCTCCTCCATGGTCATGGTCAGCGGGAAATCGAACTTCAGGATGTCCTGCTCCTCGCCGGGATGGTTCGGCAGATAGATCTCGCTGACGTAGCACTCGTTGATGGGCTTGCCCCCGTCCGTGTCGTTGAGCACGTACACCTGGGCGCTCCAGTATTTGTCCAGGTCGATGCGGAAGCCCTGGGACTCGGTGTTCTTCTTGAGATTGTTCTGGGCGTCCTCCAGGTCGTCCGCCCGGAAGGGGACGACGCCGGAATCGATCATGTCCTGCAGCGTGGTCTCGCCGA
>JAEEGK010017674.1_pt1 | contig 15509 bp, 14 predicted proteins | sample 8958771 | NCBI WGS metagenome assembly JAEEGK01 (sample SAMN16246547, study PRJNA631951) | gut metagenome | biome: gut microbiome; feature: rumen; material: SC-attached | host: Bos | place: Iran: Karaj | collected 2018-10
GCCGATCGCCTTAATAAGAAGTCCTGCAACAACAGAAGAATCAACGCCGCCCGAAAGAGCGAGGAGAACCTTGCCGTCTCCTACCGTCTTCTTGATCTCTGCGACCTGTTCGTCGATGAACTTCATTGCTTTTGCTGTGTCATTGATCCTTTCCATACTGTCAGGACGTTTGTTATCCATTTTTTCCTCCTCATATTGAAGCTTCCTTTAGCCGACGGACACACCTCTCTGCCTGCCAAAAAGCAAGGACCTCGCCCGTAGCTTTTGAGCTTCTGTTTTACATGCACATAACCCTGTGTATAACGATCATAAAGCAGTACGATCGTTATACCGGCCCATCCCAAACACACGGATGAACCTTTTGTGTTGATATATTACTCTGAAACAATACCTTTTGCAACCTATTATTTGCGTCAGATCTCTTCCCTCCCGGATTTTTCTGTTATCTGCGTCAGCTTTCTTCCAACCGGACATTTCCGGTAATATGCCCGTATAGTTTCCCAAATCGTTCTTGGCAACATGTCGGATTCTCCCAAAAAAGGACTTTTCCGGTAATATGCCCGTATAGCATCTCAAATCGTTCTCAGGACAACTTATCGGATCACGTTTCAGAGCTTAATAACTCCCTGAACTATCAGCTCGTAGAGAATCATGAGGCCAACCCAGATCGCCATGCCTATGATAAGGACAGGGTTCAGGATCTTGGTTTTAGGAAGCTCGGGAACGCCTGATGTCATAGTAGTAGATGCATATGAGGAACTTGCGGCATAAGCGTTAGTCGCGCCGGCGTTTTCAGCCTCAACCGCTGCCTTCTTGCGCTTTCCGAACTTAGGCTTGATACTCTTCATGTACTCTGTCCTGCCGCTGATCTCTGCGATCTTGGAGATGAGCTTGCTTGCGGCAAACAGTCCGCCGACCGCCAGGACAGCGACCACAGCGATGCTGATGATCATGGTAATGCTAGTGAGCGTCTCAACGAGCTCCTCGGGCAGTACGATCTCAGCTTCCGGAGTTTCTTCACCGATCCGGGCCAGGATATCTCTGGCCTGTTCTTCGGCGATCGCTGTGTATTGCATGATATACATAAAGGTTATTGAAAAACCGTTTGTGAAGAAATGCATGGCAATGGACGGGAAGACCGAATCGGCCGCCTCATCCACAAGGGCCATGACCATTCCGACTATAAACGCATATGCGAACTGGTTGATATTGCCGTGAATAAGTCCGAAGCAGACAGATGCGAACACGATCGCGGCGAACTTCCTTCCCGATCTTGAAAACGCGTTCAGAATGATGCCTCTCATGGCAAGTTCTTCGACGATCGCCGGAACAACCGCCATCGAAAGGATCATGAGCGCGTACGGAGTGGTATCGGCATTCTCTCCGAGAACATTATCCACCACGTTGGGCGTAAAAAGACCCGTTATAAGATTGCACAGTCCGGCCAGGGGAGTAACACAGATCTCGACAACGATCGCGAGGAGGACCACCCTGATCTTTACCGGATTGAGTCTCAGCATGGAAATAAACTGCCCCTTGCATGCGAAAGCGTAGATCAGGACAGGCGAGCACATGACAATCTCGGCCAACCCGGTGCGAAGCCAATAAGGTTTGATCGCTCCCCACAAACCGAAGAATGATGCCCCTTCGACAAAAACAACCGTAAGGATAAGAAACACACCGACAAGTCTGATCTCAAGGCCGGCACTCTCATATTTTTTCTTCTCCACTTATAATACCCTCTTTTCATTATATTTATATTGTGTCCGTCCTCAATCCGCGCATTGCGGGTCCCGGGGGAACCTCTTTTTAACCGCGTACGATTCCAGGAGACTATATTGACGGACAGCCTCACTGATTAGTATTACAAATTGTTAAAGTATTTGCAAGAGCAAATCACCTGCAAGAGCATGCAAATTCATTAAAGATACAATATACAATTTCCCTTTTTTATGTTATAAATTATATGCTTGAGAGAAGGCTTCCCGAAAAGAATCTACATATACGATCCTTATTAAGGGTGTCTTCACGAGAGAAGTCCTCATGATAGATGTCTTCATGAGAATAGTCTTCATGAGAACGATCTTCATATTAGAAGTTTTACCTGAAAGGAACAACCATGGAACTCGGTAAGATAAATACAGTAAAGATCGCAAGGATCACACCTCACGGCGCATATATCACAGACGCTGACCCGATAGATTCTCCCGCCACGGAAGCCGCCGATCTTGCTGCGAATATCGCAGTCGGCTCAAATTCAGAAGGCGTCGGAACTACATCTGCCATAACCGCAAAGAGCTCAATCTCCGAAGCAACAGGTACAACTAAAGCTGAGAAGGAAGAGCGCACGCGGGGTCACATAAGCGGTGAAGTCCTCCTGCCCAAGGGCGAGACGACGGCGCGCTTAAACAAGGGCGATATCACCGAGTGCTTTATCTACCTCGACTCCGAGGACAGGCCCGTTGCGACCATGAAGCGGCCGCTGCTCACACTCGGGGAGACTGCGGTGCTCACGTGCGTTGAGGTGACCCAGCTCGGCACGTTTCTCGACTGGGGCCTCAAGAAGGATCTTTTCCTTCCCTACCGCGAGCAGACCAAGCGCCCCAAGCAGGGCAGCCGCGTGCTCGTTGCACTTTATATCGACAAGTCCGGTCGTCTTTGCGCGACCATGAAGCTTTACAAATACCTGCGGAATGACTCGCCCTACAAAACGGGCGACAGGGTGCTCGGCAGGATCTACGAGACAGGCCGTGACGAAGGCGCTCATGTCGCTGTTGACGGGATTTTCCGTGCCCTGATACCAAAAAAAGATCTCGTTACCGAAGTGAATATCGGGGACGAGATCAGATTACGTGTCGCACGCGTCCTTCCGGACGGCAAGCTCGTGCTTGCGATGCGCGACCCGTCACATGTTCAGATTTTTGCCGACTGCGAGCTCATCACGGGACGACTCGCGGCAGCTCCCGGCAACTTCCTGCCCGTGAACGACAAGACCGATACCGACGTGATCCGACGGACTTTCGGCATGTCAAAGAATTCTTTCAAGAGGGCCGTCGGGCACCTCATGAAGGAGGGCAAAGTAACACAGGAGCCGACAGGGATCCGGCTTTCGGATCAAGCTGAGGCTTGAGTGAATCACTCCGCTTTAACGGCAGGGTTCGTTGTTGACCCCTCACCCGACACATGATCATGTACCGGGCTCCCAAGCAGTCCTCAGCCTGCGTGCCGAGTTGCATGGAGTATCACTCCTTGCAGACCTTCTCAAGAGTCTCGATAAGGACTTCCTTTTCGATGGGTTTCGAAACAAGATACTTAAGGCCGAGCGACTCAACCTCGCTGACGGTATCATGATCACAGAGTGAGCTGAGCATGACGATCTTGGTGTTGGGTGCGATCTCCATGAGCTTCTCAGCTGTCTCAATGCCATCGATACCGGGCATTACAATGTCAAGGGTAATGATGTCAGGCTGAAGCTCCTGGACCATGGCGATACCTTCTTCACCGCTCTTTGCGTGTCCGATAACCTCGTAATCGAGCCCCTCAAGTGTTGCCGCAACCTCCTTGTAGATAAACGGCGAATCATCGATAATGAGTATTTTCTTCATATTCTTCCTTTCTGACTAGTTACTCGAATGCTCGGGTAAAATGTCATATGATACTGTCATGTTTACGCTTCCGTAGTCACTTCCGAAATCGACATGTGCCGTGTCGGAGAACTGATTTTCCGGAGCTGCGCGGTACAATCCTCGGATCATAACGGGGATCACAAATCGCGACGCCCTGCCTGTTTCGTTGTTGATCCGGGAGATAAATCTTCCGAAACACATGTTGATGTACTCTTTGAAGTACGCATCCCTGTCCTCGGGTGACAGAGGTGTATTGCGGCTCATCCTGTCCACGATCTCGTCAACAAGGAGTGACGGGAACGTGCTCACAACCCTTGACTTGAAAATCCCCTTCGACAGGACGACCACCGAAACAGGTGCTTCGATCCTCTTCTTGCGAGGAGGTGGATCCGTAAGATCGATCTGGGCTACGGTCTTGGTGACCGACGCATAAACCGAACGGATCGTCTCCTCTATGAAACGGTCATTGATCTCTATAGCGTATCACCCCTTACCTATTATCCAGGAATCGCATCTTGTTGCTGTCACCCCTGTTGCTGTTGTTTGCCGGTTCGGGAGCCGCAGGTCTTCTCGAGGCGTTCGCAAATGTCTGCTGCATCTTGAATTTGCAGGCAGGGCAGTACCTTCCTGTCAGAATACTTGCTCCGCAGCCCTCACACTCGATGCCGACTACCGATCCTTCAGCAAAGGTAAGGCGCTCCTCTCGTACCCATTGTTTGATCATCTTTACCGGGGTATCGGTTTCTTCAGACACCTTCTGGATATTGGCACCGGGGTTATCCCTGATGTACTCCTTGCAAGTCTGGAACTTCTCTTCCATCGCTGCCATACATGCAGGGCAAGCCGGTGTGGTAGGTCCGAGGTAGTTATAAAGCTTTCCGCAACCTCTACATGATCTGACTTCCATACAATCACTCCTTCCGGTTTATCTCACGCATTGAAAAAATGCGCATTTCTTTAACGCTTATGTGCCACGATGCGTTTTCATGCTCACGCTTATGTGCCACCGCCTATGGCGATGCTCAAGAGCCCGACCTTGGAAACGCCCGATTCGACGAGCTTCGAGGCACAGTGTTCCATGGTGCTTCCGGTTGTGTAGATGTCATCCACAACAAGTACTCGGGGCAATTCGGCTTCGATCATGGCTCTTGGGTACACCTCAAAGTTACATGCGAATGCGCCTTCAAGATTACGCCTCCTGCTCATCCTTCCGAGATCCTTCTGGAAGTCGGTCTTGCGCGTGCGCAGGAGCAGGTCGTTGATCACGGGTATCCCGAGCAGGTCGCCGATCTTGTTGCAGATCAGCTCCGTCTGGTTGTAACCGCGGTTACGGGACCTGGTTTTGTGAGCAGGAACGGGGATCAGAGCACACGGTGCGAAATCCCTGATCTTAGAGCCGGCGTGGGTCACTGCCATCGCCGCGAAGAAGTCCGCATTGTCCGTCCGGTCGCGAAACTTAAGATCGCTCATCGCCTTCTTCATGATGTCGTTGTAAGGGAAGATCGCTATCCCGAAAGCGTTGCTGCGGTCCGATGTGGAGCACGTGTAACACAGCTCTCCCGTCATGCTCGTGATCTGCCGCCCGCACATAAAGCAGGTGGGTTCTTCGATCGGCCTGAAGTCCTCTCTGCACTCGTCGCAGACGAGCTTTCCCGCAGGGAGTACGATCCCGCACCCCGGGCACTTCCTCGGATATAAAAGATGAGTCAGTCCTTCTCTCAATCCGACCTCCGATCTTTCTGTCGTTCTGATCATATGCCGATTTTGTCTTTGAATAATTATAACACGTATATTATTAAAATGCACGTTAAAATTTCAGGATTTGCAATAAAATTGTAACTATTCACAGATACGCCATAAACAACATTTGGGTAATGTTTGGTTTTGGGGATTTGTTTTCTTTTTGTCAATAAGCGTCAGACAGAAGTCAGTTCATCTGCGTAATGCACTCTGTGAGCGCAGAATACCTCTTCTGCTCATTTTCATTGTGGATCATGTTTATAACGGTCTGACGGCTGCCGACGATGATAACGCATTTCTTGGCACGTGTGACCGCTGTATAGAGTATGTTTCTGTTGAACAGCTGGGCCGGCCCCGTCAGAAGCGGGAGCACGACAGCCGGATACTCGCTGCCCTGTGACTTGTGGATCGTCACAGCGTAAGCAAGCTCAAGCTCGTCAAGCTGCGAGAAAGGATATTCGACAAACCTGCTGTCATCGAATTCTATCAGAATGTGCTGGGCGAAGGTGTTGATCTGCCTGATCCTGCCCATGTCGCCGTTGTAGATGCCCGTGCCGGTGCTCTTTACAAAGCCGCGTTCCCTGACCTCCCACTCGAGGTGGTAGTCGTTCTTGGTCTGCATGACTTTGTCGCCCTCACGGAAGATAACGTCGTGATATTCCATCTGCCTGCGTCCCTCTTCGGGCGGGTTGAGGAACTGCTGCAGGAGGCTGTTAAGGTTTATGGTCCCAAGCTCACCCTTCTTCATGGGCGTGAGGATCTGCACGTCAAAAACATCCTCTCCGACGTAACGGGCAAGCCTTCCCCCGACAAGATTCGCGATAACGCCACGGATCTCATCCGTAGAAAGCCTCTCCATCATAAAGAGGTCCTTTGAATTGTTGTCAAGCTTGGGGATCTCACCGCGGTTGATCATGTGCGCACCGACTATGATGTCGCTTTCCATCGCCTGCCTGAATATGCGTGTCAGGCAGACCGCGTTAAAGCGGTGAGACGCAAGGATGTCTTTAAGAACATTACCGGGGCCCACACTCGGGAGCTGGTTCGCGTCACCGACAAGTATAAGCCTTGTGCCCTGGCAGACGGCCTTGAGGAGCGCATGCATAAGCGGCAGGTCGACCATGGACATCTCGTCGATGATGACAGCGTCCGCTTCAAGCGGTTCGTCCTCGTTCTTTTCAAATGTAAAGCGGCCTCTGCTTCCGCCGGCGGGATCGTCGGGCACACCCTGGCATCCGAGCATCCTGTGGATCGTGAGTGCCTCGCGTCCCGTGGTCTCGGTGATCCTCTTGGCCGCGCGACCCGTGGGGGCTGCGATCAGGATCGTGAGCCCCTTCTTTTCGAAGTATGAGATCATGGCGCGGATGGTCGTGGTTTTTCCTGTACCGGGGCCTCCCGTGAGGATGAACACACCGTGCTTGTAGGCCTCGCGTACCGCTCTCTTCTGAAGATCGTCGAGCACGACCTCGCCCATGCCCATCTGTTCAAACTCTTTCTCGGAGATCTCGCCGCCGTACTGGTCCATCGAATCGAGATCGAGCAGCATGCGCGCCACACCGAGTTCCATGTAATAAAAAGGAGCGCGGTAGACCTTCCCGGGTTCTGCGGGTCCCTCCATGGTTATGGGATCATAGTTTCCCGAGCTTTTTACAATCACGCTTCCTTCGACCGTCAGATCGTCAAGCGCTTTCTGCACCGCTTCCTCATCCACATCGAGCAGCCCGCAGACCGCTGCCACGAGCATATCGGCCGGAAGGTAAGTGTGTCCCGCGCCCTCAGCGACCGTGAGCTGGTAAAGGATGCCCGCACGGATCCTGTGCTCGCAGTCCTTCTCAATGCCTATATTCATCGCAAGCGCATCCGCCGTCTTGAAACCGACACCCCGGATGTCCTGCGCAAGTCTGTACGGGTTCTCAAGGATGATCTTCTTTGCCTCGTGGCCGTACTCTTTGTGGATCTTGAGCGCAAGGCTGTTGCTGATGCCGTACTTCTGCAGGAAGAGCATGAGGTCACGGATCCCGCGCTTCTCCTCAAAGGATTCGGCTATCGTGCGCGCGAGTCTGACGCTTATGCCCTTGATATCCACGAGTGCTTCCGGCTCCTCCTCGATCACTCTGAAGGTGTCGTCGCCGAACGCTGCCACTATCCTCGACGCGAGCTTGAGGCCCACACCCTTTATGACTCCGCTCGCAAGGTAGCGCTCCATGGAGCCCGCGTCACTCGGCTCTATATCCTCATAAGAAACGACCTCGATCTGGTCACCGTACACGGGGTGACGCTTATCGCGGCCGTTGATCCTCAGGCACTCTCCCTCAGCAATAAAAGAAAAGCCACCCACACAGGTGACCGGCTGATCTTTTCCCGATACCGCAAGCTCAAACACCGTGTAACCGGTCTCGTCGTTGCGATATATGATATTGTTGACGGTGCCCTCTAATTCTTTCAAATATATGTTTCTCCTCTTTACGGTTTATAACCGCCCATAGACAGGATTCTCCGCGCCCGTATATCTTTCCGAAAACAATTAAAGCGTCAGCGTTTTCGGAAAGACATACGCGGCAGGAGAATCCGTCATTGTTCAGTAGGTTTAATTCCCGGAGTGTTTCTCTTCATAGATTCAAAGAGCTTCTGCGCTATCCCGAGATCTCCGCTGTCGGCGATCATCTTTGTGTACTCCTCGTACATCTTGTCCCCGAACATCGAGAGGTAAGGATTCTCATCATCCTTCTTCGGAACGATGGCTTCCTTCACGTCTTTGAGGACATGCTCAAGTAAGTACGCCTCAAAGCTCTTGCAGACATTCATGAGCTCCTCGTCGCTGGCATTCGTGAGGTCTCCCTTCAGAGACTTCTCAAGGCTGTCCGCACGCGAGTTCGCCGCGGTCTGCTTGTTGTAGCGGTCCATTACGGCGTTAATGTCTGAACTGATAGATAAAGCCATGTCTTGGTCCTTTCATTATTATGAGCGTAAGTTGTTTGCTTGCTGCATCATTTCATCCGATGCGGTGATGACCTTTGAGTTCATCTCGTAAGCACGCTGCGTTACGATGAGGTTTACGATCTCGTCCACGGTTGCGACGTTCGAGCCCTCGAGGTATCCGGAGTGAACCTTGCTGGCTGTGAGGAGCTGATCGTCCGCTTCGAGTCTCGGAGCCCCGGAGTTCTCGCTCTCACGGAACATGCTGCCCGAGATCTTGTTGAGACCTGCGGGGTTGTTGAACTGTGCGAGGCTGACCTTGACGCCGATATTCATCGCAACGTTCGTCTCCTCGTCGGGATATGTGAAGTTGCCCCACTGATCGATGTTGACCTTTGCCATGTCGTACTCGGGTCCGAAGATGATGGGCTGCCCTGCGTCGTCGAGCAGGCTGTAACCCTCCGCAGTACAAACAGCAACACCTTCAGCTGTCATGGAAGTCTGAAGCGCACCGTTACGGGTGTAGCCGATCGTTCCGTCGGGAAGCTGAACTCTGAAGAAGCCCTCGCCCTCGATACAGAAGTCGAACTTTCTGCCCGTCTCGAGCATTGCGCCCTGAGTGAATATCTGTGAAAGACCCGATACGCGAACACCGAGTCCGACCTGTCCGATGACGGGCTTAGGGTCACCGTTGTTGTCGGTCACCTTTCTCTGAAGCTTCTGGTAAAGAAGCGTCGAGAACTCGGTGGTCTGCTTTTTGAAACCTGCTGTATTAACATTGGAAAGATTGTTGGCGATATTATCAAGACTTGTCTGCTGCGCCGTCATTCCCGAAGCGCCTGTCCATAAAGCTCTTATCATGCGGAACCTCCTTTATCAAACCTTACCTACAGAAGAAACCGCAAGCTCGATCGTGCTGTCCACACTCTTGATGACCTTCTGGTTTGCTTCATATGCACGGGTGATCGCGATCATGTTGACCATCTCGTAGACAACATTGACATTCGACTGCTCCGTGTAGCCCTGGCGCACGTAGCCCGTCGCGTCCTTCTCGGTCGCGCCCTTGACCGGCTCGTAGTAGGTGTCGCCGTGCTTCTTGAAGTAGTCGTAGTCCTCAAAGTCTTTGATGAGGAGCCTGTCGATCGCTTCGCCGTCGGCGTAGATCGTTCCGTCGGTGTCGATGACAACCTGATGTGCATCTACGGGCACCTGAACATCGCCCGACTCGCCCTGAAGGTGGTTGCCGTCAACATCTGTGACGAAGCCGTCTTCCCTCATGTGGAAGCTGCCGGCGCGGGTATAACGGATATGATCCCCGCCTTCGCGGTCCGTGATCCTGACGGTAAAGAATCCGTCGCCGTCCATCGCGAGGTCGTAGGGATTCGTCGTTTCACGCAAAGAGCCCTGCGCGTAGTCGGTATAGACTTCACCGATCTTAACGCCCGGGGCAAGATCACCGATCCTGCGCTGCTTCCAATCCTCCGACTCGTCGCGGATCTTGATCGCAAGATGGTCTTTAAAGCTCTGACTGGTGACGCCCTCCTTCTTGAATCCAACGGTTGTCGCATTAGCCATGTTGTTGGAGATGACGTCGAGTCTCTTCTGTTCGTTGTACATACCGGTCCATCCGGTATAAAGGCTTCTGAGCATGTAGTTCCTCGTGTTGAAACCGCCGGCAAAGATCCTCCGTGATCTTTTCGAACAAGCCCTCCGGTCTGTTCACTGCCGTGACGCAACGCTTATGTTACATCAGTGGGTTCTTTCTGAATGCCTGTTTAAATATATTTTCTGTCCTGTCGAAGTAACCGTATCGTACACATTCTGTAACGGGACAGGAAATGTTTTCACAGTTTTTATCGGCTTTTTCTGCATATTTCTTAACATCACATATGCATTTCTTCCCGATCAAAGGGCACAGGTCCACAGCCGGATAATACAAATAGGTCAGCCCTTACGCGAAACGCCTTTTACGCTTCGCGTGACGACTGACCCTCTCTTTACTTTCTGGAGCTGAACATCTCCACGTACTTGCCTGTTCCGATCGCAACGGCTGTCATGGGATCCTCTGCTGTCATGGTCGTGATACCCGTCTTCTCTTCGATGAGCTCCTCAAGTCCGTAGAGCAGGCATCCGCCGCCGGTAAGAACGATACCGCGGTCAGCGATGTCGGCTGCGAGTTCGGGAGGAGTCTTCTCGAGAACGCTGTGGATCGCTTCTACGATCTGGGAGGTCGTCTCCTTGAGAGCCTCCTCCGTCTCCTCCGATGTAACGGAGATGGTCTTGGGAAGACCGGTCACGAGGTTACGGCCTCTGACGTCCATTGCAACAGGCTCGGGACGTCTGTATGCCGATCCGATGTTTGTCTTGATATCCTCAGCGGTACGCTCACCGATAAGGAGGTTATGCTTCTTACGCATATATCTCACGAGTGCTTCGTCGAAGTCATCACCCGCGATCTTGATCGACGTGCTGACAACAGTTCCGCCGAGCGAGATAACTGCGATATCGGTTGTTCCGCCGCCGATGTCGACGATCATGTTACCGCAGGGACGCGAGATGTCGATGCCTGCACCGATGGCAGCCGCGATGGGCTCCTCGATGATGGCAACCTCACGGGCACCTGCCTGATATGTAGCATCCTCAACGGCCTTCTTCTCAACTTCGGTAACACCGCTGGGTACGCACACGCTGATGACGGGCTTACGGAAGCGCTGCTTGCCGACAGCCTTCTGGATGAAGTACTTGAGCATCTTCTCGGTAACCGTGTAGTCCGAGATAACGCCCTGACGGAGAGGTCTTACGGCAACGATGTTACCCGGTGTACGACCGAGCATCAGTCTCGCGTTCTCTCCTATTGCTTTGATCTTGTTGGTGTCCCTGTCAAAAGCCACAACCGAGGGCTCCTTGAGCACAACACCCTTTCCTTTGATATATACAAGTACGCTGGCCGTACCGAGATCTATACCGATGTCACTTCCAAGCATGACAAATAACTCCTTTCACATATCCCCTAAAAGGCGACTCTAAAGCGCCCACAGAGATATTATATACGACACAGCGTAATTTTCAAAGGGAAATTTGCCACAAAAACAGTATTTAAGATAAACACAAAGCCTGTTACTGTTCCGACCGGGTATTATGCTATCCTGAGCTCTACGTCGCCGGAGCTCGTGCTTATGTTGCATTCTTCCTCTCCGCGAGGTGAAGGCGTATCAACATCACCCGAATTTGTTCGTACATTAAAGAGCTTGTCGGAAAGCAGGGTGCCTTCTACCTCACCCGAAGTTGTTTCGATGTTCATCTTCTTCGAATCGAATCGTTCAAAAGTGATATCACCCGATGACGAAACCGCATTAAAGGAGCCGGCATATGAGCTCTTGAATTCCATCTCGCCCGAAGACGACTGGGAGGAGAGGTCTCCGCTGACATTAACTCCGCTCATCTTGAGGTCTCCCGAGGAGGTTTCGGTAATAAGCGCGGTGAACTCGGAATCCTTAACGGTTATGTTACCCGAGGTGCACGATATCTTTGCATCGCCCGCGAAGCTGCACGATGTCATAACTATGTTACCCGACGAAGTGTCGGCATCAAGCCGCTTTGCATTTACACCATGGACGATGATGTTGCCCGAGCTTGCATTGGTCCTGACCGATCCGCTCACCTGCGCCGTCAGACTCAGGTTACCCGAGGATGCGTCGAGTGAAGCATTTGCAAACTGAAGTGTCGAGGGAACCTCAACATTTCCCGACGAAGACTTAATGGTGAGGTCGCCTGCAAAAGTGCTCTTGTTGAGATAGATCTTTACCGTGGGGTTCTCAAAGTTTATACCCATCGAGAACCATTTGCCCATATCCGTCTCTACACTGAGAATGTTATTTGCGATCGTGACCGAAACATCGACATCGTCTCTTTGATACGTAACCACGCGGGGCTGTCCGTCCGTCACGTAGAACGAAACGTCTTCGCTGCTGACGTCCACATAGATCCCTTCGAAATCATGTTCAAGGTTGAATGTTCTTTCAACAAAATTGCCATCCGATATCTCGTGTACGTCGAATCCGGTCGACGCTACCGATATAAAAGTGATGATAAGTCCCGCAGCCATGAGAAAGGCGGCTGCGATAAGTGCTATTTTGATATTTCTGTTCATTTATATTCCTCTCTTTTGATCAACCGTATTGTCAGTCCTCTGCTGTCTCATCCTTTTTGATAAAAAGACTCTTGATACCGAGCAGTATTGAACGTGTGAGTTTAACCATTACACCCGTGAATTTGATACATCCTATAAAGAGTGCGATCGCTGCGCCGGCACAGAACACTCCGATACCGATCATCATCATTCCCGAAGCCGAGAAAGTGAATATACCGTAAACAGGAGCACAGATCGCTCCGACCGCAAGTCCGAGGTCTGCCGCGTAAACAGCAACGACTATGGACCAAACCGCCACATATATCGAGAAGATGACCGCGATCGCTGCGATCACCAGGGATATCCATATGGGACTGCCAAGTATGATCAGGATGAGCTCCCAGCTCTTAAGCTTTCTGCCCGGTTTGATCCTCTCTTTAACCAGCGCCGAAAGAGGCAGGTCTGCCATGATGCCGGCGGCGATATCGCGCGGATCTCCGATCTTCGCTACCGCTTCACTTTCGGTAAGTCCTTCTTCAAGATAATCGCTTATCATCTCGTCATAAAAAGCGATCCTTTCTTCTTTTTCCTGTTCGGGGCAGCCGGAAAGACCTCTTCTGAGCTGCTCCAAAAATTCTGTCTTACTCATTTTCTTTCCTTTCCGATTCTATCAATAAAGTCTGACCTTCCGGTTCCGTGTTCTGAGTGAATGCACCTGTGTCGAGCGTCAGGCCTGTTTCGAACTGTACCTCTGAGAGGTTTGTCTCCTGTCGGCTTTCGGCTTCACCGGTCAGTTGCGGATGGTCGGCGGGTGCTGTGATCTGCCCGGTCTCTCTCGTGATGAATCTGTAGATCGCCTCGATCTCTTTCCAGTCATCCCTGAATTCTTCGATCCTGTCTCGCCCCTGCGGGGTTATGTGATAATACTTTCTGAGCCTTCCTCCGTGCTCTGCCGATCTGACTGTAAGAAGTGATGCGCCTTCAAGCCTCTTAAGGATCGTGTAGAGTGTTGACTCAGACATCTCAAGGTACGGGCTCATGTCCTTGATTATCTTGTAGCCGTAGGAATCCTCGTTCCTGATGGCAGCAAGCACGCAGACCTCGAGCAGTCCTCGTTTTAATTGGATGTCCATCTATACCTCCTAACGTGTTATACTTCAGCTGACGTTATACATCGTATCACGAGGTATCTATTCTGTCAACTACTTTTTTACAATTGAGTAGGAGGAATTTCTCATAAATGAGAGATTCCGACCTCTCACACCACCGTGCGTACCGTTCGGTACACGGCGGTTCAATCAACTTAACAAGTAACACACCTTGTAGTGTAGTAGTCCAGCATAGAGATTAGTCCAAAATTGGCTAATCTCTTGTTGTTTATAGCCTTCTGTACCCATCCGTTATGAGCAAGTCTCGCATAGCGGTCGCCGCAGTAAGCTATCTTAAAAGCCGCCCAACGTGGCACATCCAGTTTCGTCAAGTTTCTCGCTCTGTTCTGCGGTGTTTTCCAGTGTTTCCAAATGCACATACGCAAGCGATATCTGATGTTACCATCAAGCCGCTCACATAGCCCCTTCATGCTCCCGATTTTGAAATAGTTAATCCATCCTCGGATGAGCTGGTTGAGTTTCTGTACCTTATAGGCATTGCTCACCCCCCAGCTTCTACATGTGAGTTTCTTCATCTGCGCCTTGAACTTAGCTACCGCCTTGTGGTGAGGTCTGGCTTTATAACCTTTGGCGAATGAGTCAAAGTAAAATCCAAACCCGAGATACTTGATACCTTTAGGCTTATCAACCTTGCTCTTTTCAGCGTTTACTTTCAATCCAAGCTTGTTCTCAATAAATCGGGTGACGCTCTTCATTACTCGCTCTGCCGCCTGCTTGCTTCCGACCAGGATGATTAAGTCGTCTGCATATCGGACGAAATCCAGCCCTCTTGCATCAAGTTCCTTATCCAGTTCGTTAAGCATGACATTCGCTAACAATGGTGAGATATTTCCTCCCTGCGGTGTGCCGACTATAGTATCTTCATACTCATCGTCTATCATCACTCCGCTGACAAGAAACTTCCTTACAACCGATATGACATCCCCATCCTTGATTGTTCGTCCGAAGATAGTCATCAGCTTGTCATGGTCAACTGTGTCAAAGAACTTAGCAAGGTCGATGTCCACTACCCAGTCATGTCCATCATTCATCATTTCTAATGCTTTAAGGACTGCCTGTTGTGCACATCGTTTTGGTCTGAACCCGTAGCTATGGTCATGAAACTGCTCCTCAAAGATAGGAGTGAGCACCTGTGCTACCGCCTGCTGTACAAAGCGGTCTACTACCGTTGGTACTCCAAGGTTTCTTACTCCGCCGTCTGGTTTGGGTATTTCCACCCTGCGGACAGGTTGCGGTTTATACTTTCTGGTCCGCAACTGTTCCTTGATGTTTTCGCCGTTTTCCGAAAGGTATTCGCCAAGTTCTTCAACGTTCATGCCGTCTACGCCTGCCGCACCCTTGTTTCTTACGACTTGCAGATATGCCGCATTGAGATTATCTTTGCTTAATATCTGCTCCATGAGACTACTTGTGTCCATGCGTTGTTTCCTTTCTGCCCCTTTTGCCTTTGCCGTCTTTGAAGTTATCGACAGACGTTGCTCCGGCTACGAAGTGGAACGTACTTCAACTGATTGATTGTTCGCCCCTTCGCTCCATCCCCATTACAGGGACTTCTTCACTACTATGGGCTCTGCTGACTTCTCACAGTTCGTTGTTACTACGGCTAATGAGACCGCCTGTGAGACCTCCACGCTTAAGGTGCGCGCTCTTTCCTCTCATGTATCCGCCACATTTACTCGTACTTCCAGCAACCTTTTGGACTTCATCTCTTTTGGCAGACTTATCCGTATTTCCGAGCCTTATATGTGATTCCTGTTCGTCGGTTCAAGAGTTTGCCTACAGCTTCCTTCAGATCCCACCTCACGATGGACACCCTTGCTGTTCAGCTATGTACTTCGTCGTTGCCTACGCGTACTCGGGACTTTCACCCGTTAGAGCGCGCCCATGGCGCGCAAACCAAAAAAGGACCTTGCTTGAGCAAAATCCTTT
>JAEEGK010017678.1_pt1 | contig 15506 bp, 14 predicted proteins | sample 8958771 | NCBI WGS metagenome assembly JAEEGK01 (sample SAMN16246547, study PRJNA631951) | gut metagenome | biome: gut microbiome; feature: rumen; material: SC-attached | host: Bos | place: Iran: Karaj | collected 2018-10
GACAGACAGGCAATAATAAATTATGCCAAAGATTTTAAGGAACAGGGCCGCGAATAAGAGGTATTAATATATGTCGAATATGAAGGAGATAAAAGGTCATATTCAGAGCGTTAGGGATACTCAGAAAATCACCAACGCCATGTACCTTATATCCTCCAACAAAATGAGAAAGATAAAAAAAGAACTCGACAAGACCAAACCGTACTTTGAAGAAGTGGCCTTAAGCATCAGACGAATCTTCAAGACGGTTAAAAACGTTCAGAGTGAATATTTTTATCCTGCCGGCAATACGTACGAAATAGAGGGTACGTATGCATATCTTGTTATTACGGCGGATAAAGGTCTTGCGGGTGCTTATAACCAGAATGTCATTAAGGAAGCAAGCAAGCTGATGACCAAAAAGCATGACAAGCTTCTTTTTGTTGTGGGTGAATACGGAAGAAGATATTTTACTTCAAAAAACATCCCCATAGAAAAGACATTTCTTTACACGGCTCAGAATCCCACACTTGCAAGAGCAAGAGAGATATCGGACCTTCTGCTTGATCTGTACGACAATAAAAAGATTGCGAAGATTTATTTAATCTTTACCGATTACGAAAGCGGTATGGAAGCAAAGGTTAAAGTAATGAGACTGCTTCCTTTCAACAGATCTGATTTCAAGTTAAGCAAAAAAGAACTTGAAGAAGAGCAGAAATCAACCAGAGGTTTTGTATGGCCTCAGGGCGATATAGAGTTTTATCCCAATGCGAGAGAAGCGCTTGACAATATGATTTCAAGCTACGTAACGGGAATTATTTACGGTGCACTCGTAGACAGCTTCTGTTCCGAACAGAGTGCACGTATGAATGCGATGGAATCCGCCAACAGAAATGCGGAAGAACTCATCGAAAAACTTACAGTTCAGTACAATCACACCAGACAGGCGGCAATCACTCAGGAGATAACCGAGGTTTCCGCAGGTGCACGTGCGAAGAAGAAAAAGAAAGAAAAAGCACTGGCAAGACAATAGTGTTTTTATAAACGGAGGAAGAAATGACCGGCAGAATAGTTCAGGTATCGGGATCGGTAGTTGATGTTCGATTTGATGATCATTTACCTAAAATCAGAGAAGCGCTGACCGTGGTTGTCGACGGCGAAAAGAAAGTAATGGAAGTTGCTTCACATATAGGCAATTCCATGGTTCGCTGTATCATGCTTTCCGGTAGTGAAGGTCTTGCGAGAGACATGGTGGTTGAAGCCGACGGCAACAACATTATGGTTCCCGTAGGCGAGTGTACTCTCGGAAGAATGTTTAACGTTCTCGGAGAACCCATAGACGGTAAGGGAGCACTTCCCGAAGATACGGAGAAGTGGGGTATCCACAGAAAAGCACCTTCATTCGAAGATCAGAGTCCCGCTATCGAAATTCTTGAAACAGGTATTAAGGTAATCGATTTGCTTGAGCCCTATCCCAAGGGAGGCAAAATAGGTCTTTTCGGCGGTGCCGGTGTAGGTAAGACCGTACTTATTCAGGAACTTATTCACAACGTAGCCACAGAGCACGGCGGATATTCGATTTTTACCGGTGTAGGAGAGCGTTCAAGAGAAGGTAACGATTTATGGCGTGAAATGAATGAAAGCGGTGTAGCAAGTAAAACAGCGCTTGTATTCGGACAGATGAACGAGGCTCCCGGTGTACGTATGAGAGTGCCTCTTTCAGGTCTTACAATGGCTGAATACTTCAGAGACACACAGAATAAAGACGTTCTTTTATTCATTGACAATATATTCAGATTTGTACAGGCAGGTTCAGAAGTATCCACACTTTTAGGACGTATGCCTTCGGCGGTTGGTTATCAGCCTACACTTGCCGAGGAAATGGGTGCTCTTCAGGAGAGAATCGCATCAACGAAACGCGGTTCCGTTACATCCGTACAGGCCGTATACGTTCCTGCGGATGACTTGACAGACCCCGCACCTGCCACAACATTCTCACACCTTGATTCTACGACGGTTCTTTCAAGAAAGATTGCAGAACAGGGTATTTATCCCGCAGTTGATCCTCTTGAATCCTCATCAAGAATCCTTGAGCCTTCGATAGTTGGTGACGAGCATTACAATATTGCAAGAAAGGTTCAGGAAATACTTCAGAAGTATGCAGAACTTCAGGATATTATCGCAATCCTTGGTATGGATGAACTTGCGGAGGAAGACAGACTGACGGTTCTTCGTGCAAGAAAAATCCAGAGATTCTTATCACAGCCCATGCACGTAGCAGAAAAGTATACTGGTAATGCAGGTGTATTCGTTCCTTTGGGTGAGACCATCAGAGGATTTAAGGCAATTGTTAACGGCGAGGTTGACGATCTTCCCGAGGCAGCATTCTTTAACGTCGGTACGATAGAAGAATGCAAGCTTAAAGCCGAGAGGATTAAAAACGGAGAAATTTAAAGTATGAACAGTTTTTCGCTTCATATTCTTGCCGCCGAGAGAAACTTTTACGAGGGTGAATGTTTAAGTCTCGTGGTTCCGATTACGGACGGCTCATACGGCATTATGGCTCATCATAAAAACATGGTGGCAGCCATAGTTCCCGGCATAATGGAATATTCGCTTCCCGAAGGGGAGAGAGTGGTTGTCTGTGTATCACAGGGAATACTTATTGTGGCCGACAATGACGTAAAGGTTTTGGTGGATACGGTCGAGACTCAGGAAGAAATAGATGAGAACAGGGCCAAGGCTGCCGCTGAACAGGCCAAGGAGGCCATGCTTCAGAAGAAGAGTATTCAGGAATACAAATCGGCACAGATGCGAATTGCCAGAGAGATGAACAGACTGAAACTTAAAAACAGAAACAGAACATAAAAAAAGAGACATCATTACGATGTCTCTTTTTACATATAAACTTAAAGGTGATTAATCTTCTTTAACTTCTTCGACGATGTCATCAACTGCATCTTCTACAGTTTCCTTGATGTCTTCTGCGGCATCAGCAACTTCTTCTGCTATATCATCGCCCTTTTTCTTCTTTAAACCGTCAATCTTATCCTGTGCTTTTTTCCAGGTATTCTGAGCGGTCTCTTTTGTCTTTGTTACAGCTTCGCTGGTTTTTTCCTTGATGTTGTCAAGATCTACATAAGAACGTTTTTTGGTTACTGTTCCGTCTTCATTTATTATTTCTTCGGTTTTAAAAATCTTATCTCTGTTCTGATAAACATAATATGCGCCCACACATGCTGCTGCGGCTGTTAACCCTAAAAGAAATCCTTTCGTAGTTTTCTTCATTTTGAATAACCTCCTTTGTGTTACATATACGGATATTTTACTCTCAAAATCCATAAAAGTAAATAGCAAAGAAAGACCAAAAGTAAATAGAAAAGCATTGAAGAAAGGCAGTGATTATGATAAGATATTTTCGACTGATTTAGTCAATTATTTGCGGGAGAAATCTACGGCATGAATGATAAATTTTTCGATCTTAAAAAAGAAAAACAGGATAAAATGATAAATGGTGCAATGCAGGTTTTTGCTCTGAAAGGTTACAAGCTCGCAAGCACCGACGATATGGTTAAGGTCGCAGGAGTATCAAAAGGTCTTTGGTTTCACTATTTTGTAAACAAGGCCGGATTATACACTTTTGTGGCCGATTATTGTGTTAAGTATCTTAATATGGAACTGGCAGTCAATCTTAATTCGACAAAGACTGACTATTTTGACATTCTTTATACGATTGAAGAGACCAAGGCAGGAATATCCAAGATCTATCCTTATGCGCCTTTGATGATTCAGGCAATGGAAGATGAGAACGATGAGGAAATCGCAGATGTTACACGTTCCAAAATCGAGCCCTATCTTGAAAAGGTAAATGAGGCACTCTCTGCTTTCGATGAAGGAAAGCTTTCAGAGCATGTCAAAAGAAGCATGCTTGATATGACTGTCGGATATACCATTAAGGGAATCAGAGAGAAAGCATACTCAAAGGGAGAATTTGATGCCGAAAAATATTTGTCGGAATTAAAAGAATACTTTGAGATGATGAAAAATACTGTTTATGTGGATGGGGAATAAAATATATGGGAAGCAGGCTTAACAATAAAAACGTCGGAATGGGCTGCACTATACTTGGCGGACTTTTTTTACTCGGCGGAATAATTCTTTTTATACTTTACAATTCGGTCAACTTATATGCACAGAAAGCCGATGCAACCATCGTTTCGAAATATATTGTTGAGTCCGAAGAGGATCCGCATACGGTCCTTGAACTTGCCTACAGAGTCGGCGACGATATGGTATATGTGACTGATTCATATTACGGCGAGTTAGATGAGGATACAGTCAATCTTGAGATTTATTATAACGTCAAGAATCCCAAGCAGATTCTTGAGGCAGGCTGGCATTTTGAGCCTATTCTGCCTGCGGCATTCGGCGTAGTCATTCTTTTAACGGGTCTTTATTACATGGGACTTATTTCCTTTGGATTTAAGCCCGCGAAAAAGCCCGGCGAGAAGTCATCCGACTGGGATAAAAAATATTTTGAAGCCAGGGAAAAAGCCGAGAACGCACTTATACCTCTTTTAGGAGTTCTCAGTTTCATCATCTTCGGCGTATTTTTGGTAATCAAAAAGAGCGGCTGGTGGGCATGGATTTTTATTGCTGTAGGAACAATCGGAGCCGTATATCTTTTAACCGATCTTATTCCCGCGGCCATCGAATTAAATGCACTTCGAAGACTTAAAAAGATTAACAGTAAAACCATCTCCGTGGACGATGATTTCGAAAAATTCGAAAAGGCTCAGAAAGAAAAATCTAAAAAAGAAGAGACTGTCGAAATTCCCAAGGAATATGAAGTGGAAGACACTTATGAAATAAAATCTTTGGATAAAAAGAAAAACAAAAAGAAGAAACAGGTGTAAATATGTATTGTGTCAGATGTGGCGATATCATAGATAAAAACGAGCTTGTCTGCGACAAATGCGGACTTCGTTTTACGGTTGTAAGAGCGGACGGAACCACCGTCTATATCAATCAGTCCCCGACACCCGTTAAGGGGGCAAAGAAAAAGAAATTCCGATTCGGGTGGCTTATCGCACTCGTGTCGGTAATATCTGTAGTAGGGGCATTATTATTCGGAGGCATTCTTTTAACCTCCGGTATTTTAATGGGTATTGTGATTTTTTCAAAAGACCCGGCATCAAGTCAGGTGGTTGTAAACAATCCCGTTAATAATCCCGATCCTGTCATTTCGACTCCCACTGTAACATATCAGAATACTGATACCGAAGAGCAGAACGAGTATTTTTCGAATGCAATCAGAGACCAGTTTGTAACCTTAAAGGGCGACGGAACGGATACCGTTACGGTAATGGTCTATATGAACGGTTCGGACCTTGAGAGTGAATACGGATACGCTACCGAAGATTTAAGAGAGATGTTAAATGCCACACTTTCCGATAACGTCAATGTCGTAATTCAGACAGGCGGTACCAAAAAGTGGAAGACCGACGGCATTTCAAACAAGCATTCACAAAGATTTCTCGTAAAAGACAAGCACCTTGAGTTAATCGATGATTCTTTGGGACAGCTTGATATTACGGACGAATATACATTAAGAGATTTTATCATTTATGCCAATGCAAATTATCCCGCAGACAGAAATATACTTATTTTCTGGGACCACGGCGGAGGAGTTGTATACGGCTACGGAGTTGACGAAAACTTAAACGATCCTTACGCAGCGCTCACAATTGATGAAATTCAAAGAGCCGTTAGTGATTCGGGCATTAAATTTGAAATGATCGGTTTTGACTCCTGCCTTATGGGCGGACTTGAAACCGCATGTGCACTCTGTGATTATTCGGATTATCTTATCGTATCCGAAGATTTCGAATCGGGCAGCGGATGGGAATATCAGAACTGGCTTAGCCTTCTTGGATATAATTCATCCACACCCATGACGGATGTTGCAAAAGTTATCGTAAATGATTTTATACAGGAGAGTTTATTCGCAGAATCGGAAGGTGTTCTTGCGTTAATCGATTTAAGATATACAAGACTTCTTTATTCCGCATGGACCGACTTTGCGTATGCAAACGAGGACGAACTTCTTTCATACGACTATACAATGAGTATGCAAAGATCCGAGCGTGCTCCCGATTCCATGTTTGAAAAGAACGGCAAAAAGGATATCTGGGACTGGCTTTACACAGATTCTTATACCATGGAAACATACTGCTATGCAGTAGATATCATGGCGCTTGCTTCCACGATGAATACCGACGAATCAAACGCACTTGCATCGGTAATGAAATCTGCGGTTCTTTATTGTTCATCCACAGCCGGCGATTCATATATGACCGGACTTTCCGTAACGCTTCCTTACGGCGATAATGACTTTTATGATGAATTAAAAGACGTATTCACAAAATGCGGATTTGACAATAAATACCTTACATTCCTTGCCAAGTTTGCCGATACCGACGATTCCATCACAAATTATGACTGGAGTTCGAGCGGATTCGAAGGCTGGGATACATATGATGATTCATATTATGACTGGAACGATTATGACTGGAATGATTTTGACTGGGACAGCTACTATGATTCATACTATGATTTTGATGATTCTTACTATGACAGTTATGACTATAACAGTTACGACCGTGATTATGATTACTGGGACGAGGATTGGTTATACTAAATGAACAACAGCGAAATACATGAAATAAAAAAGAGACTGAAATTTTGCGACGAGGCTTCTTTTAAGATCGAAACCTGTTATGTAATAGGTTCGGAGAAAAGAATCCGCAGCAAAATGAATTCATATCTTACGAATATAGACGAGAGCGAGAGACACAAGTATATCGAAATACTAAAAAAAGGTTTGTCGGGAGTATTAAACAGAAACCTTTTAAATCTGTCTTTTGAAAGAAGCATGGACGGAGAGGATGCACAGAAATTCTTACTTTCCTTAAGAGACAGCGAACTAAACGATCAGTCTGTAACGGATAAGTATTACGAGAAAATCATCAATGCTTATTCAACTGTAGGCAATTATCTTATTATCACGATTTATGATGCGTACGATGTTCCGAGAGAAGGAACGGACGGCTTTTCACAGGGTGAGTCCGAGGAAGTCTTCAGATATATTTTCTCATGTATCTGTCCGGTCAATCTTGACAAGGGTGCATTATCCTATCGTGAGGAAGAGAATGACTTCGCGGCCAGAATCCGTGACTGGGTTGTGGAAATGCCTGATGTAGGCTTCTTATTCCCTGCATTTAACGACAGAAGCAGCGATGTAAACTCACTCCTTTATTACTGTAAGGATCCTCTTTTAATTCATCCCGAGATAATAAGCGACTGCCTCGGATGCGTGGAAGAAATGACCAGCGTGGTCGAAAACAGAATCTTTAAGAACGTAATCGAGGACGTTATAAACGAGGCTCCCGGATACGATACATTCGAGGTGGTAAGAAACGTTCAGGACAATATAAACGAAATGCTCGAAAATAAAGTCTTCTCAATGGAGCCCACGATTGACAAAAAGGGCGTGACGAAGCTTTTAAGGGATTCGGGCATAAAAGAAGAACACCTTCCGATAGTGGAAAAGAAATTTGAAAAAGAACTTGGGGAAGACGGTGAGCTTCATATAGACAGAATAAAAGAAAAGGGCAGAATCGAAGTAAAGGGCGAAAATGTTAAGATATCCGTTAAGCCCGAGGCTTCATCCCTTGTAGAAATAAGAATGATAGACGGCAGAAAATGCCTGGTTATTCCGATGGATTCCGATATGGAAGTAAACGGAATAATTAAGAAGATTACCGAGAAATTAAAGGAGGAAGAATAGATGGGCATCACGTTTATAATTTTAGCCGGAATAATCGGAATACCCGTTATTGTTGCGATTGTAGCTGCGATTGCATCCGTTATATCTGCTGTAGCTTTTGTGGCAGGTGCAAGAGAGGACGAGGAATAAATGTTAAACAAAGAAGATTACGAAGAACCCGCTTGCGTTCTTTGTATGAATCCGAAGAGTCGTATTCCCGTAGACAGAGTCCTGGAAAAATACGATTCGTATATTGAAGATAAAGAATACGAAAGAGCCGAGAGCCATATCAGATACTGGCTTGAAGAAGCAAAGGTCGGGGGCGATGAAGCCGGAGAACTTGCAATGCTTTCAGAACTCATGGGGCATTTAAGAAAGAACGGCAAAATCGACGAAGCGGTTTCTGTTGCATCAAGCACTTTGCCCAAGGTCGAAAAGTTCGGCTTTAGTGAAACTATTACAGGTGCTACGGCAATTCTTAATGCAGGAACGGTTTACAGGGCAGCAGGAAAGAACACCGACAGTGCGGCCTGTTACGAGAAGGCTGAAAAGATCTATGAAAAAGAACTTGACGAAAAAGACGACAGGCTCGGCGGCCTGTACAATAATTTTGCTTCAGCTTTAACCGAACTTGGCGAATATGAAAAGGCTGAGGAAAAGTATTTAAAGGCTCTTAAAATAATGGATGGCACGAAAAACGGAAAACTTGAATGTGCCATTACATATCTTAACTTAGCAGACCTTTATGAGAAGAGAGACGGAAGTGAAAAAGCCGAAAGCCACATAGATGAAATGCTTGAAAAAGCATATAATCTTTTAACCGATGACTCGGTTGAAAAAAACGCCTATTATGAATTTGTACTTGATAAATGCATACCCGCATATGACCATTTTGGTCAATTCATAAGGAGCGCGGAATTAAAATCAAGGATTGGAATTAAGTAAGATTTAAAGGAAATTCAGATGAAAGGTTTGGAACTTTCAAGACAGTTTTATTTAAACTATGGAAAAGAAATGCTGGAAGGTAGTTTTTCAGACTATCTTCCTTTTATTTCTGTCGGTCTCATCGGCGCAGGCTCGGAAGTTTTAGGCTTTGACGATGAGGTGAGCACGGATCATGATTTTGAACCGGGCTTTTGCATATTCCTTCCAAATGAAGATGTGATAGACAGAAAAGTTGCCTTTCAGATGGAGAGAGCCTATGCAAAACTTCCGGACGAATTCATGGGCTATACGCGCCAGAAACTTTCTCCCGTAGGAGGAGCAAGACACGGAGTGATGCGCCTCGAAGATTTCCTTATGCAAAAGACGGGAAAAAAGGACGGCAGTCTAAATACATACGAATGGCTTAAAATTCCCACACAGTATCTTTTAGAAGTTACCAGGGGTGAACTCTTTTATGACGGAAGCGGAGAGTTTACAAAGATAAGAGAAAGCCTTGCCGTAATGCCGAGGGATGTAAGACTTAAAAGACTGGCAGGGCACTTACTTCTTATGAGCCAGTCGGGCCAGTACAATTTTATGAGGATGGTTAAAAGAAAGGATTATCCCGCAGCCGGAATATGCGCATATGAATATGTGAAAAATGCAATCGCTGCAATTTATCTTATAAATAACGAATATATGCCTTATTACAAATGGCAGTTCAGGGGTTTGAAGGAGCTTGACATTTTATCCCACCTGGCACTCCCTTTGGAATTTTTGGTGACGGCTCCGAATGACGATTCTTATGTAAACGAAAAATACGACAGAATTGAACTTATTGCCACAGAGGTGATCGGCGAATTGATAAGCCAGGGCATAACAAGTGCCGTTTGCGGGGATCTTGAAAAGCATGCTTACTCGGTAAACGATTATGTAAACGACGGTGATTTGCGTAACTTAAATATACTGTCGGGAACTTAATTTTTTGTCGAAAACCGATTGACATTTATAAGAAAAAATAAGTATAATCTTTCGGGATAAAACGATATAAGAGGTGAAATATGGGCGGATTTTTTGGCGTAACATCAAAATCAAACTGTGTCTTCGATTTGTTTTTCGGTGTGGATTATCACTCACATTTGGGAACTAGACGCGGCGGCATGTGTTTATATTCAGAAAACAAAGGATTCGACCGTGCAATACATAATATAGAAAACTCACCTTTCAGGACCAAGTTTGAACGTGATTTTGAAGAGATGGAGGGGACACTTGGCATCGGATGTATTTCCGACAACGAACCCCAGCCCCTGATTGTTCGTTCTCATCTTGGTACTTTTTCTATTACGACGGTAGGAAAAGTAAACAATACGGATGAACTTGTATCTAAGCTCTTTCATGACGGAATGTCTCACTTTCTCGAGATGAGTGGCGGCAGTATCAACCAGACAGAGTTGGTAGCAGCCATTATCAATCAGAAAGATTCCATTGTGGAGGGCTTATCTTATGTCCAGGAGTTGGTTGACGGCTCCATGTCGGTTCTTTTAATGACACAGGACGGAATATATGCATCGAGAGACAAATACGGCAGAACACCGATTCATATCGGAAGAAAAGCAGGCTCTCAGTGCGCTTCTTTTGAAAATTTCGCATATCTTCATTTAGGATATAAGGACATAAAAGATTTAGGTCCCGGCGAAATCGTATACATCACTCCCGAAAAACTTGAAGTTAAGAAGGAAGCAGGCAAGGAAAGAAAAGTCTGCTCATTCCTCTGGGTATACTACGGATATCCTACTTCATGCTACGAAGGTATCAACGTAGAGGAGATGAGATACAGAAACGGTGCCAATATGGCCAAGAGAGACGATGCAAATGTTGATCTTGTCGCAGGTGTTCCCGATTCAGGTACGGCGCATGCTATCGGTTATGCAAACGAGTCAGGCTCACCTTTCTCAAGACCTTTCATCAAGTACACACCGACCTGGCCCAGAAGCTTTATGCCTGTTAAGCAGTCTCAGAGAAATCTGATTGCAAAGATGAAGTTAATTCCTGTAGAACCGCTCATAAAAGACAAGTCAATGCTTATGATAGATGACTCTATCGTACGTGGTACTCAGCTTCGTGAAACAACCGATTTCCTCTTCCAGGCAGGCGCAAAAGAGGTTCATGTTCGTCCCGCATGCCCTCCGATTATGTACGGCTGTAAATACCTTAACTTCTCAAGATCAAATTCCGACATGGACTTAATTGCAAGAAGAGTAATCTGGGAACTTGAGGATGGCAACGTAACAGAAGAGGTATTAAAGGAATATACCGATCCCGAGAGCGAAAGATATAAAAAGATGGAAGCAAAGATTTGTGAGATAATGCATTTCACATCTCTTAAATTCAACAGACTCGATGACATGATTGATGCAATCGGTCTGCCCAAGTGTGATGTTTGTACATACTGTTTCGACGGTGTGGAGTAAGATATATTTAGGAGGTCCTTTATGGCAAAGAGAGAAGACATTCATAAAGTTCTGATTATCGGTTCCGGCCCGATTATTATCGGTCAGGCATGCGAATTTGACTATTCCGGAACCCAGGCGTGCAAGGCGCTCAAAAAACTCGGTTACGAAATCGTACTGGTTAACTCAAACCCCGCTACGATTATGACCGACCCTACAACGGCAGATGTTACATATATCGAGCCGCTTAATCTTGAAAGAGTTACACAGATAATCGAAAAGGAACGTCCCGATGCGTTACTTCCCAACTTGGGCGGCCAGTCAGGACTTAACCTCTGCTCCGAACTTTCAGAGGCAGGCGTACTTGATAAGTACAATGTAAAGGTTATCGGTGTTCAGGTAGACGCCATCGAAAAAGGTGAGGACCGTATCGAATTTAAGAACACAATGAATGCACTCGGAATAGAGATGGCCCGTTCACAGGTTGCATATTCCGTAGAAGAAGGACTTGAGATAGCAAAACAGATCGGTTTCCCCGTAGTACTTCGTCCCGCATATACAATGGGCGGCGCAGGCGGCGGACTGGTTTATAACGTAGAAGAGTTTAAGACAGTAATGGCAAGAGGTCTTCAGGCTTCACTCGTAGGACAGGTTCTTGTAGAAGAATCAATCCTTGGCTGGGAAGAACTCGAGCTTGAAGTTGTAAGAGATGCAAAGGGTAACATGATTACCGTATGCTTCATCGAAAACATTGACCCTGTCGGAGTTCATACAGGCGATTCATTCTGCTCGGCTCCCATGCTTACTATTTCCGAAGATTTACAGAAAGTACTTCAGGAACAGGCATACAAGATTGTAGATTCAATCGAGGTTATTGGCGGATGTAACGTTCAGTTCGCTCATGACCCTGTAAGTGACCGTATCGTAGTTATCGAAATCAACCCCAGAACATCACGTTCTTCGGCTCTTGCTTCAAAGGCAACAGGTTTCCCTATCGCACTTGTATCCGCAATGCTTGCATCAGGCCTTACACTCGATGAAATCCCCTGCGGTAAGTACGGTACACTCGACAGATATTATCCCGACGGCGATTATGTAGTAATCAAATTTGCACGTTGGGCATTTGAAAAATTCAAAGGCGTAGAAGACAAGCTCGGTACTCAGATGAGAGCGGTAGGCGAAGTAATGAGTATCGGTAAAACATACAAGGAAGCTTTCCAGAAAGCCATCAGATCTCTTGAAACCGGACGTTACGGTCTCGGCTTTGCAAAGGATTTCAATGAGCTTACAAAGGGCGAACTTCTTGCAAGACTTGTTATCCCCACATCAGAGAGACAGTTCATTATGTATGAGGCATTAAGAAAAGGTGCCACAGTTGATGAACTCTTCGAACTTACCAAGATTAAACGTTACTTCATCGAGCAGATGAAAGAACTCGTAGAGGAAGAGGAAGCACTCCTTCGTATGAAGGGTTCCGTTCCCGATGAAAAGAGTTTAAGACAGGCTAAGAAAGACGGTTTCTCAGATAAGTACTTAAGCCAGATTTTAGGCGTTAAGGAAGACGATATCAGAAACGCAAGAAAGGCTATCGGCGTTACCGAAGCTTGGGAAGGCGTTCATGTATCAGGTACAGAAAACAGCGCTTATTACTACTCGACATACAATGCTCCCGACAAGAGCACTATCAATACAGACAAGCCCAAGGTAATGATTCTTGGCGGCGGTCCCAACAGAATCGGTCAGGGTATCGAATTCGACTACTGCTGCGTACATGCTGCATTTGCTCTTCGTGAGCTCGGATTTGAGACCATCATCGTTAACTGTAACCCCGAGACTGTATCAACAGACTACGATACATCCGACAAGCTCTACTTCGAGCCTCTTACACTGGAAGATGTATTAAGCATATATGAAAAAGAAAAGCCCGTAGGTGTAATCGCTCAGTTCGGCGGACAGACTCCTCTTAACCTTGCAGATTCACTTCAGGCTAATGGCGTAAAGATCCTTGGAACACCTCCCGAAGTAATCGATATGGCTGAAGACAGAGATCTTTTCCGTGCAATGATGAAGAAACTTGAAATTCCCATGCCCGAAGCAGGAATGGCTGTTACGATTGACGATGCAATCGAAATCGCAGAGAAGATCGGTTATCCCGTAATGGTTCGTCCTTCCTTCGTACTCGGCGGACGTGGAATGGAAGTCGTTCACGACAGAGAAAGCCTTAAAGATTATATGGCAGCAGCTGTAGGTGTAACACCTGACAGACCCATCCTTATCGACAGATTCTTAAAGAACGCTATGGAATGCGAAGCAGATGCCATTTCAGACGGCGAGCATGCATTTGTTCCCGCTGTTATGGAGCATATCGAACTTGCAGGTATTCACTCGGGTGACTCCGCATGTATCCTTCCTTCCATGCATATCTCTCCCGAGAATCTTGCTACCATAAAAGAATACACAAAGAAGATTGCGGTTGAAATGAATGTACGCGGTCTTATGAATATGCAGTACGCTATCGAAGACGGAGTTGTATACGTAATCGAAGCTAACCCCAGAGCATCGAGAACCGTTCCCCTTGTATCCAAGGTTTGCGGTATCAACATGGTTAAGCTTGCTACACAAATCGTTACTTCCGAGATTACAGGAAAGCCTTCACCCGTACCTGCACTTAAGGACTGCCACTACGATTATTACGGCGTAAAAGAAGCAGTATTCCCGTTCAATATGTTCCAGGAGGTTGACCCTCTTTTAGGACCTGAAATGAGATCTACCGGTGAAGTTCTCGGTATCGCTCCCGATTTCGGCGAAGCATATTACAAGGCACAGGAAGCTACAAAGAATCCTCTTCCTCTTGAAGGAACGGTTCTTATCTCCGTTAACAAGAACGACAAGAAGGAACTTCCCGAAGTTGCAAAGGCATTCCATGAAATCGGATTTAAGATTCTTGCAACAGGAACCACATATGATTTAATCGTGTCTCTCGGAATTCCCGCAGAGAAGATTAAAAAGATGCAGGAAGGCAGACCCAATATTGTTGATGCAATAACAAACAAAGAAATCCAGCTTATTATCAATACACCTGCTGGCAAGGACAAGATTTTTGACGATTCTTACATCAGAAAGAACGCCATCAAGCACAGAGTTCCTTATATTACCACGATGGCAGCAGCCAAGGCAAGCGCAGCAGGAATTAAGGCCTTAAAAGAGCAGGGACAGATAGGTGTTAAGAGCCTTCAGGATATTCATAAAGGCATCAGTTATAATTAGTCATAACTCTTAACGCTTATTTCGTGCGAATATATTAGACTGCTTTAACGAAGGTATTGCATTTTTTTCGGAAATTTTTTAAAATTATATTCGGAAGGTGCAATAAATTACTGGAGGAGTCGGTATGATTTATACTTATGAATTATCCGTACAGGTTAAAAAGTTTTTAAAAGGCGAAGTAGAAGCTTTCGAAAAGATTTTTGTAATGACCGCTGATGATGTTTATTTCCATGTATCAATGGTTATAAGCGATCCTGAAGAAGCGGAGAGAATGGTCATTAAGATTTATAAAGACATGTATATGCAGTTCGGCAGACTCGACAAAGTCGAGAATGTAATCTCATGGTATAACGAGATTATCTATCATGAGCTTGACAACTGGATTGGCAAGAATTATATGGAACTGCTTGTTACAGAGACAAAGGGTAAATTCGATCACCCTGTCAGCAACAATGACGTTCTTTACGGTGAGAAGCTTTATAACGAATCGGAGACAGCTCTTATTGCTATAGATTATATTTATGAGCTTAATCCTATTCATCAGTTAACATCACTGGCATATTTCTTTGATAAACTGGCTGTAAACGAGATAGCAAATCTGTTACAGGTGGATGATGACAGAATCAACAAGAGAGTTAAGTACATCACTCTTACGATTGAGGACTACTGCAAACAGTATGCAAAGACCCATGAAGTAAGAATTGCGAATGTAGACGCTCACATGATTCTGCTCGCATATGTTCAGCTGTTCAAATCGGTTGAACTTCCCCATCCCAATAAAGTGTACAAGAAGATTATAGAGGCATTACAGTAATGTACAAATACCTGTTATTTGATCTGGACGGTACTTTGACGGATTCTCAAGAAGGCATAACTAAGTCAGTTAGTTATGCCTTAATTAATTTAGGCGTTAAAGACCTTCCTGATGATATAAAGTTACGTTTTATCGGACCGCCCCTAAAAGATTCATTCCAAAAATACTGCGGCTTCGATGAAGAAACAACCCAAAAAGCAATAGCGCTTTACCGCGAACGATATTCGAAGGTCGGCAAATTCGA
>JAEEGK010017681.1_pt1 | contig 15505 bp, 11 predicted proteins | sample 8958771 | NCBI WGS metagenome assembly JAEEGK01 (sample SAMN16246547, study PRJNA631951) | gut metagenome | biome: gut microbiome; feature: rumen; material: SC-attached | host: Bos | place: Iran: Karaj | collected 2018-10
TGGCTCTGTGCTTGAGTTTGGGTGCCTGTGTCCCCGCTGAGACGGACTATGAGGTGGCCTACATCTATTTGGATAAAACCGAGGGCGTTAACTTCTTTTCGCAGGGCGATGTGAATATCGTTGCCGATGGCGATTTAAACATGACGAACACGGGATCCGGTCAAGTGGAGTTTGCCTTCGTGAAGGATTTGGTGTATCGCCTGAGTATGGTTAACAAGATTCCCAAGGACGGCTGGACCGACACCATCGAGCACATTAACCTTCAGGACGGGTATGTCGGTCGCCTGCTCCTCGATGACGGCACCTACGAATACTGCCGCTTCTGCGTCCACACCATTGATTATGACATGAACGCGGACAAGTTTATGTTGTTCAAGTACCAGAGCGATTTCAAAACAAAGTAGTATTGTTTTAATCATTCATTTACAGCAATATACCCGACAGCAAACGACTGCTGTCGACAACAAACGTTTGTTCAACGGCTTTTTCTTGACAAAGGTTGTTTCTTTGCCGTATTATTTAAAAAGGAATAGAAATGGCAAAGAAATCAACAAAAAGTCACGAACAAGAACCGGTCGCAAAATGCGACCAGTTTGAACAAGTTATCGCAAAATGCGATAACCTTGAGAAAAACGAAATGGTGCCAAGCCAATACGACATTGAGCAACTTATTCTAACTATTAGAGGAAAACAAGTCCTGATTGACAGAGATTTAGCTTCAATTTATGGTGTGGAAACCAAACGGTTGAATGAACAAGTAAGAAGGAATATTGCGCGATTCCCTGAAAGGTATCGTTTTCAGCTGACCAGAAAAGAGCTGATGGAGGTGGTCGCAAATTGCGACCGGCTCAAGACATTGAAATTTTCCACTACGGAACCCTTTGTATTTACAGAATTCGGTGTTTCAATGCTACCATCTGTTCTGAATAGTCAAAAAGCTGTTGATATAAGTATCAGAATAATAGATGCCTTCGTCGCCATGCGGCGGTTTATGATCCAGAATGCAGCCGTTTTGATGCGTATAGCTCATATAGAAAAGCACCAAATCGAAACAGACGAAAAAATCGATTTGATTCTAGACAAGATAGAAGAATATCATCCAAAACTAATCCCAGAGGAAGTTTTCGCGACTGGCTGTGTCTGGGATGCATGGACATACATCTCCGACCTCGTTCGGAGCGCTCGTCAAAGAATTGTTTTGATTGACAACTTCGTTGACGACCGAGTGCTCTCCATGCTCACAAAACGCTCCGATAGCGTTTCAGCGACCATTTACACCCGTTACAACGAACAATTCCTCACTGACTTGAAGAAACACAACACACAATACCCTGAAATAGAGTTCATTCAACTTCCTCAGCGCAATCATGACCGTTTTTTGATCATCGACGACAAAGTCTATCTGTTGGGTGCTAGCTTGAAAGACATCGGTGCAGGACTTTGCGCTGTCACTGAAATGACGATTGCGCCTGAGGTGGTTTTGGGGATGGTGGGGTGAATTATCATCTATGCATTGAAGTGCCAAAATGGTGCTTCAAGCAAATATTATTTGCGATGCTTTATAGCACATTCTTTAGCAATTTCCAGTCGTCACTTTGGATGTCATTGGAATACTGTTCGTTACAAATGCAGAGTTCTTGACTTTGTTTGTCCTTACGAACAAAACCGCCTTTAAGGTTGTGTTTCTTCAAATAAGCCTTCAACACCTCGAACTTTTTTGATGAGAAAATATCAATATCTTCGCTTTTGCCTGTCCTGTCAAAACCGCCCTTGGTCTCAATAATCCAAGTTTCACCATTTTGTAGGCCAATTATGTAGTCTGGATAGAAAGATTTCAACTTACCAGAGTTATCAGTGTAAACAATGGAAAAATATTCGCTACCCTTGTCACCATTCTTGTAAAGCCATTTCACAGATTGGCAGGATTCGCAGTATTTTTCAAATGCACGTTCGGAATCGGAACGAGGTTCTGCTGAAAACAAGTAACTATCGTACACGTTTTTTGTCATAACGGTTTGGTCTTTTGCCTTACCATTGAAGGTGAAAACGATTTCTTGTGGAAACTTGAATTCGAACATTGTCACTTGATTTCCAGAGGGCAATGCTGTTTGTTGCAAGTTGGTTGCCATGGCTTGTAATATGTCATGTCTGAGTCGGTCGGAATTGTTGATGACAAAAGCATACAAATGCCTGATTTCCAAATCTAAAATTCGTTTTTCGTATTTGTCTTTATGGCCAAACAATCTACGGATAATAACATTCATTTGGTCATAGGTCAATCCGATTCTCAAGCCAATGTTGGCAATTTCATGATGGAATTCTCGGCCATGTTTATGGGTGTTTAATGGTTCATTAATTCGGATATCGTTCAATTTGTCAAATTCCTCTTTGCTCAACATGTGAATGTCTCCTGAAACGGTATGCCTGATAATATCAGTGGAAAAATCGTAGCCACTGATTTCTAAACGAGTTCGATTAGAATTATAGTCTTTGTCCGTTTTGTATGTTTTTGCATAATAGGAGGCAATGGCTTGTAGTGCCTGTTTGCTATCCCGGGCTGTCGTTGCCAAATCTGACTTATATTCGCCTTGAAGAGAAAAAGTCTTATGCTCCTTTTTCAAATAAAGTTTGGCGGCGTTTAGTGCACCATTGCCCAAAGAAGCCTGTACTCCTTCAGTGAATTTCTCATCAAGTGTATATAGATAACAACGGTCAAGCAAGTCGTTGTCGTAGTGTTTGGCTTCAGGCATTCGGCGTATGCGTCCAATGGTCTGAATTTCAAAGGTCTCGCTCATGTTGTCCCGTAACTTCACTAATATATGAGCTCTTGGACAATCCCATCCCGTGGCTACGGCTTGTTTGATGATAACTGCAATAGGTTGTGCATTGGGCTCTTCGATTGATTCTAAATTCTCTTTCTTATCGCTCAGCCAAATGGCCAATAATCGATTTTCATAAGTTATCTGTTTTCCTTCAAACCAAGTTTTCACATGCTCTAACAGAACATCGTTTTTGTTGGGTAACTGAACGATAATCAGTGGCTTGACATTGGATTTCCGTTGAAGGAATGCCGCTTCAAGTTCCCGCTGTTTTGACAATGCTCTATCCAACAGAAAACCGATTTGGTCATCGACTTTCTCATTTTGTGCAAACCCTTCGTTGATGACCAATAGTTTTTTTATCAACCCTGAAGCAATAACATCGGCTTCTTCCACCTCAATTAGTGTGGCGTCAGAATAGCCTCTCGGCGTTGCAGATGCACGAATAATCTTGTCGGTTTTGAAATACTCCAAAATCTCATTGGCTTTCACGCTGTCATTCTGATGACTTTCGTCAACAATGACTTTGAATAGCAAACCATTGTTTTGTGCAGTCTCAATGTGCTCCAAAAAGTTCTTGCGTTCTCCTTCCTTCAAAGCATTATTGCCTTTCTTGGTGAGTTTTTCCCAGTTGATGAAACAACAATCGTTTTCGGCAAAGCCGTTTGTCATTACATCGGTAAGGAGTTTGGTTTGCGCATTGTGTACATATTTGTCCATCTTGGCCTTGCTTTGCTCTTCAAGGTCGCCTTTGCCTGGCGTGAGCCAGATGAATACGATATTTGGAACACTTTTGCAATACTCATCCATGAAGTGCGTGAGCATGATGGTTTTGCCACTGCCTGTGGGACTTTTCAGAATGATGTCACGTTTGTAATTATCCATCGCTTCTTTCAGTTTTACGATGGCTTTCAATTGAAATTCAACTAATTGCATTATAAGTTCCTCCTATCGGTTAAGTTCGTTGTAATAATAATCGGGAATTACGTTCGCTTGTATCCCTTTGGCTTTTAGATACTCCTCTTGTTCGGCAGATAGCAGAACATCGTGGCCTCGATACAAAACTTTTGCGGGATTCTCTGTTTTCGCTACGAATTGTTCCATTTCCTCATCGGTGAGCACAATGGCTATTTTGTTATTCCCATTGAAACTGATGCCGTTTTCCAATTCCACCAATTCACGGATATGTAGCAGAAGTTGGTCAGCATATTCGTAGTAAAGTTTGTCGCCGATGGGCACAAAGTCTATTTTGTAGTATTTGAGGGAGGCATTGTAATGCTCGTTATAATTGCTGCCATCCTTGCGCTTACCAGTAATGACGGTTTTCAGTCTTTCATAGGTTACATCGCGACAAATGTTGTTTTCATTATTTGTACAGAGGATAAACTTACGATGACCATCTTTTTTATCTTCCACATTGAGTTTCATTACAGCATGACCCGTGGTGCCGCTTCCAGCGAAAAAATCAAGTATGGTTATACAATTACTATCATTACAAATCTTTACTAAATGTTCAATTAGTTCATGTGGTTTGGGATTGTCAAATTTTGGAACAGTTTTTCCTTTATCATTAGTCTTCGTGCCAATTATTTTATTCAGTTCCGTTTGAGCTGAGCGAGTAGTGCCAACATTAGGAAGTATATTATCAGGTATTATCTCATTTGTGTCTGTTGGAAATATTTTTATACGAGGAGTGTTTTCGTATTTTGGAGCGTTTCCAAAATAGATTTTGTTTTCATTTAAATAATCGGTCATTTCTTCTTGGGTGCACATCCATTGTCTGGTCCATTTAATTCCAGAAGGGGATTCTATTGTAAAATAGTTAGAATGATTTTTATTACTTCGTTCTTCAGAAAACGAAATACTACCAGAAAACCATTCTCCTCGTGGATCATCATCTGGATTTGCAAAAGTGCCTTTTGCTTCTCTTATGGACGTCCATTCAGGTAGATTATCTCTATTGGTTTTCCCATATGCTAGTACATATTGTTGTAGAGTTCGACTTTGTTTGTTTTTCTTCCCCTTACCATGTAACCACATAAAATTGTTGATAAAGCTTTCATCGTCAAATATTCTATCACATAACAACTTTAGATTGCATTGCTCGTGATCGTCAATGCTAATAAAAATAACGCCGTTTTTGGAAAGAAGGTTTCTGGCAATCTGAAGACGCTTTTCCATAAAAGATAACCATTTGCTATGTCTAAATGTGTCATTTACATCTACATACACATCATCGTATGTAAAATCTTCTTTTCCTGTGTTGTATGGAGGATCAATATAAATGACATCAATTTTGCCTTTGTGGGTTTTCTCTAATAGTTTTAGCGCAGCAAGGTTGTCGCCCTCAATAAGGAAGTTTATTTCTCCACCATTGTTAATAAAAAGATCGTTCTGCTCTGTGAGGACAGGAGTATGGGTTTCAAGAATTTCATCAATGGACTCGTGATGCTCTTCAAAAACAAGACCATATTTCATGCCATTCACCTCTTTGGTCAGTTCGTCAAGATATTGAAGAAGATTGCCCGTGTTGGTATCTTGGGGTGCTGCGGCAATGTGGTTGCGAATCTGCTGAATCTTATCCAACAAGTCTTCGCGATGTAGTTTTGATAGGTTTGTGCTCATTGGCGGTTGCTATTTCAGCGGTTGCAACTTACCAAGGAACACAAGTACACCAAACACTTGGGAATACGAAAAGCGTGAATTTCACTTATTGTATTCCGAGGTGTTGGCGATACCTGTTCCCCAATAAGTTCCGTCCACGCTTACGCGGACGTTCACTGAACCTATTCAGGGGGAACTTCTTATAGTCGCCAAACTTTCGGAATACCTCGAATAAATAGCAAACGCTATGGTTTATTATATGTTAGTTGTTCTTTGTTTTTAAATCCTCTATTTCTGTTTAATGGTTTATTGGCGCAAAAATAAGAAAAAAGGTTTATTGTATGCTATAAAATGTAAATAGTATCACATCCTAACAAGGTATTTACACCCATTACTGTAAGTCGCGACCTACAGCAACACCTCGGTAGGCAATACACCTATGTCTGCGGGACATAGACGGTGACGCGGTGGCTATGGTTTAGTCCTGAAAGGACGACCTTAACACACCCCGATACGCAGTGTCGGGTTTTTATATATAATGATAATTGGTATTGAAGTGCCGCAGCCATAGATCCCATGCCAACGCACATTCCCGCGTAGGGATGACATGGCTGCTATGGTTCGGCAGGAAAAGAAAAAAGATTAATGCAACACCATTATCACCACCACCGGCCGATGGTCCGAAGCCTCAGGCTCGTCAATCACAGTGGATTCTAGCGTGTCAACAGAATGGCCTTTAAACCTGGCAACATAGTCAAGGCACTCCTGCGGTTTGTCGGCAGGGTAGGAGACATCGTTTCCTGAAAGGATGGTGAAATACTTCATCATCTCTTGCAACAGCTCTGAGTCTGGGGTGTCGTTCCAGTCGCCGGCAAGGAGGAATGGTTTTTGCCAGCGCCGGGCTTCTTCCACGATGAGCGGAATGGATACCAGTCGCGGCTCTTTTTCGAGGTCTAAGTGAGTGCAAGCCATCACGTAATCTTGTAACTCCACCACCAACAGCACACGAGGCTCATCGCCAGGCAAGGGGATGCGCTTGGTGCTCAAAGGTATTTCTTGAGTGAGGATACCCACACCATACTTGCCTCCGTCGTAATCGATGGCGGCACCGAAGACGGGATGATACCCTGTGTGGCTGGCTAACTCACCTAACTGGTATCGCTGTTCGCTTCGGCTTGTCATGCTGTCCAACTCCTGAAGCGCTACTACATCGGGCTGTTGCTGGGCAATCACGGCGGCGGTGCGGTCGTAGTCCAATACAAGGTCCATGCCCGCACAATGGCGCACATTATAGGTCATCACCTTCAGTGTGTCCTGTCCAAGGACGGTCAGCGTGATGCCCCACAGCATCAATGCCAAAACGATTCCTCGTTTCATGCGGCTCATCAGATCATTTTCTCGATATTCCAGCTAAAAGCCCTCAAACCCAAATCCGGGGTTTTGAGGTCTTTTTCGTGCAGTTGGTTGAGGATGGCGTCCACCTTGTCGTCGTCGACGATGCTGATGATGGCGTTGTTCAAGGTTGGCCAAGCATGGGTGCCGTAGTGCGGCTCGCCCGTATTGCTGCCGTGGCCTTTGATCTCGTTCCACTCAGTGAAGCCTTTCGTGTCGTTGTCGTTCAACACCTTGGCTATCTCGTCGTAGTAGGCTTGGTTGTATGTGATAAGTATTGCTTTCATGGTTAACGGATGTTTTCAGTTTTGGTTAAGGCTTCTTCCGCTTTACGTCTCTTGCGACGCACGGCTCTGGTTTCAAGTGAACAATACAGTGCAGGAATCAGCAACAACGTAATCAACGTCGATACGGTCAAGCCCCAGGCGACGGTGATACCCAAGGCGTTCCACATCTCGGCACCTTCACCACGACCGATGGCCAACGGAATCATACCCAAAACGGTGGTCAGTGTGGTCATCAAGATGGGACGCAGACGCGAACGGGCGGCTCTCACGGTGGCTTCCGTGACTTCTACGCCACGTTCTTCTAAGAGGGTAGTGTAGTCGATGAGCACGATACCGTTCTTCACGACGATACCCATCAGAATCAAGACGCCGACGAAGGCCATGGCACCTAAGGCCGTGTTGGTGGCCCACAGGCCGAGCAATACACCAGTGAAGGTGAACGGCACAGAGAACATGATGACGAAAGGTTTCATCAGGTTCTCGAACTGCGAGGCCATCACGATGTATACCAAAATGATGATGAGGATGAGCAGGGTGAGCAGATCACCGAACATCTCCTGTTGGGTCTCGTAGTCACCGGCGATTTTGGTCATAATCTCAGGCGGGATGGCAGTCTCGCTTATAACTTCTTCACACATTTTCACCACATCACTCAGCACTTGTCCCTTACCCACGACGGCGGTGACGCTGACCATACGCTCACGGTCCTTGCGTTGGATCTGAGGTGGGGTCAGTGATTCGACTACCACACCGAGGTCGCCCACGCGGACGGGCTGTCCGTAGCTGTTGTAGATCTTGATGTCTTCAATGTCCTCCACGCTCTTGCGGAACTCAGGGGCATAACGTACGCGGATGTCATATTCCTCACCATCTTCGCGATAGTAGGAACCCACCGAGCCGTTGATGCGGTTCTTGACATAGGTGGCTGCCGTAGTGCTGTTCAAGCCGTTGAGCGCCAGTTTCTCGCGGTCGAAATCAACTTGATATTCGGGTGTGTAAGCGTCACGGCCTACAATGACTTGCAGGATGCCGCGGTCACGGAGCTTTTGTGCAATCTCGTTGGCTACATTGTCGGTAGTGGTGAAGTCATAACCGTAGACTTCCACCTGCACGGTACTCATGCCGCCCATGCCGCCACCGCCTTCGTTGACGTTGGCTTTCTTGATTTCGGGCATGGCGTTGAGCTTGGTACGGATTTCATCGGCCACTTCTCCAGTCGTGCGCAATCCCGCCTTGCGGCGTTCAGTCTTGGTTCCCAATCGCAGGTTGAACGACATAATGTGCGTACCGTTGCTACGCATGGAGGCAAAGGCATTATCGGAGTCGGCCTGACCGAAGCTGTAGTTACAGATTTTCACCTCGGGGATAGCCATGAAGTCCTCGGCAAGGCTCTTGGCGAAGGCACCCGTGACATCTTGTCCTGTTCCCGTCGGTAGTTCGATGTTGATGCTAAGACGACCCTCATCCAACTTGGGCATCATTTCGGTCCTCAAAGTCGGTGCAAGGAAGACAACGGACAGGATAAATAGTGCCAACATGCTGAAAATAATCACCTTGCGATGACCAAGGCACCAGCTGATGAGTCGGGCGTAGGCGTTGCTGATGGCATCCAAGCCCTTGTTGATGGGACGGAAGAGGGCTTTGTGGAACTTGCTCTGATGCGGGTTCATCACCAGCATGCGTGAACACATCATCGGCACCAAGGTAAGGGCACCGCAAGTGGAGACAATCATAATGATAGACACAATCCAACCCAGTTGCTTGAACATCACACCCGTGGTACCTTTGATCATCGTCAATGGCAGGAACACTGCCAACATGGTTAAGGTAGAAGCAATAACGGAGAGTTGCACCTCTTGGGTGGCATGTACGGCAGCTTCTTTAGGCTTGGAGCCTCGTTCGATGTGCGTGGTGATGTTCTCCAACACCACGATGGCATCGTCAACGACCATACCAATGGCAATGGTCAGTGACGACATGGAGATGATATTCAGCGTGTTGCCGGTGGCAAACAGGTAAATCAACGAAGCCAACAACGAAATCGGGATAGCTAGCACGATGATGAAGGTGGCGCGCCAGCGGCCCAAGAACACGAACACTACAAGCATCACCAAAAGGAAGGTGATGAAAATAGTGTCACGCAGGTTGTTGATGGTGTTTTGGATGGAGGTGGAGCCGTCCACGATAAGGCTTATCTTGACATCGGAGGGCAGGGTGGGCTCGATGACTTTCAGCTGTTTCTTGATGCCCTTGATGACATTGACGGCGTTGGCATCGGTCTGCTTTTGGATGACGATGGTGGCACCCTGACGGCCGTTGCTATATGACTCCTGGATGCGTTCTTCCGAGCCGTCAATGACGGTGGCAACGTCGCGTAGGGGGATGGGTGCGGTGCCGCGTGAGCCGACGACGACGCTTTCCATCTCCTTAGCGGAGGTGAACTCCTTCTGGATACGCAGGCTGTAGCTGTTGGAGCCGATGTCGATGTAACCGGCAGGCACGTTGCGGTTTTCGGTGGCCAAGGTGTTGGAGATGCTTTCAAGGGTCAAACCGTAGGCCTCCAGTTTGTTCGGGTCGACATAGACCTGAATTTCACGCTTGGGAGCACCGTTGGCGGACACCGTACCCACGCCGCTCACACGTGCCAAGGGTGTGGTGACGCGGTCTTCGATAATCTTGTCCAAGGCGGGCAGACTCTCCTCTGCCGTCACGCTGAGCAGCATGATGGGCATGTCCTCGGCGTTGAACTTGAACAGGACGGGGTTAGTAGCGCCGTCGGGCAAATAGTTTCGCACCATGTCAATCTTGTCGCGCACGTTGTTGGTGGCCGTCTCAATGTCGATGCCGCTCTCAAACTCCAGTGACAGCACCGAAGTGTTCTCGCGCGAGGTAGAGGAGAGGTGCTTTAGGTCGGGGACGGCGTTCAGCGTGTTCTCCAAGGTCTTGGAAATGTTGGTCTCAATATCGGCGGCACTGGCTCCTGGGTAGGAGGTCATCACCATGATGAAGTTGGTCTCCATGTTGGGTAACTGGTTGATGGAGAGGTTCATCAAGGAGAAGATGCCGAAAATGGCGATGGCGACAAACACCAAGGCTGTCGTCACCGGATTATTGACTGCTGTTCGTTGTAAGCTCATTTAGATTTCAAGTTTTTTATTTCAATATTTCAAGATTGAGTTTCCCTTCGGGAATGGAATGTTTGCTTTGGGTTAAAAGGCGGCGGCAGAAACAAGTTGCTTTTTTGTAACACCACATGCCGCCGCGGTTTGAAATAACAATTGACCTCCATTCCCCGCAGGGGAATCTCAACATTCATTTCACGGTAACACTCACTCCATCCTTAAGACGCACCTGTCCTTCAGTAACGATGCGGTCGCCTTCGTTGATGCCGCTGATGATTTCATAACGGTTGCCGAGGCGCTTGCCGAGTTCCACAAGGGTGTATTTTACCGTGTTGTCGGGCTGGAGCACATACACGAAATGCTCACCCGAGCCTTGTTGCTTGACGACGGCGACATCAGGAATCACGATGTTGTGGTTGGTACCGAAATTGGCCGTCACGCGGGCAAACATACCTGGACGCAGGCGCAGGTCCTTGTTCTCACTGATGACTTCGACAGGGAAAGTGTGGGTCGTAGAGCTGATGGTGGGGTAGATGAGGTTCACCTTGCCTTTGAAAGACTCACCGGGGTAAGAATCCACATCAATGTCGAACACCATGCCCGTGTTGACCTTTGGGAACAGGCTTTCCGACATGTTGATGAGCATCTTCACGGGCTGGATTTGTTGCACAACGAAGATGGGCTGGGTCATGCTGTACATGTCGCCGCGGTCGTAGTTACGGGCGGTCACCACACCGTCGATGGGGCTGCGGAGGTAGGTGTTCTCAGCAAGGTTGTAATAGGTTTTCTTTGTCATGTTGAGCGACAGCTTGGCCATGTCGTAATCGGCTTGGGCCACGGCACCGATGTTATAAAGCTCGGTGAGACGAGCCAGTTCGGTCGAGTCGTTGATGTATTGCATGCGGGTTTTGGCCAGGTTGACGTCATCCATACGAGCCAGGAGTTGGCCTTTGCGCACCTTCTGACCAACTTCCGCATTGATGCTCGCGATACGGCCTGCCGACTGCGAGACGATGTTGTTGGTGGCGTATGCCTCAATGTTGGAGGTGAAGGTGTTGGTGATGTCGACATCTTCGGCCTGAGCCGTGATGACGCTGACGATGGGGGCAGCTTTTTGTGCTTCCTGTCCCGCTGGTGCAGTGGTGTTGGTCTTGTCTTTCTGTCCGCAAGCCGTCATCATGGCGGCAGCGATAACGATGATACTGAGTTTGATGTATTTCATTGATGTGTGGTTTTTATTCTGCTTTCCCGATTAGTTCATCCAACGAGGCCCTGGTGACCATGAAGTTGTATATTGCCTGGGCCTGTGTGAGTTGTGCTTGTTGCAAAGCTAACTGTGCATCGTTCAGTTCCACGAGGGTGGCTTTGCCGACTTCGTACATCTTTGCGGAGATGTCGTAGCTCTTTTGAGCAATCTCCACAGTAGCGTCAGCGGCTTCATAGTTCTTGATGCAAAGCGCCATTTGGTCATTGTAGTTACGGATGGCGATGCGCAGGTTGCGTTCGGTGTCTTCACGCTGTAAAGCGAGCATGTTGCGTGTCACTTTGCTCTGTTTGATGGCGTTGTGTTTCTGGAATCCATCAAACACGGGAATACTGAGGCTTAAAGCGGCGGTGGAGGAGGGGAACCAGCTCAGTTTGTCATCACCCATGGCATTGTAGTTATAGTTGATGCTCGCCGCAAGTGTGGGAATGTATTGCCTCTTCTGCATCTTGATGGTCGACTCAAGCATCCTGTCTTGGATATCGAGTTGCATGAGGGAACTATTGTTGCTGAGGTCGTCTTCCGAGACGTAAGGTGTAAGTAGTTCGTCAGTATAGCTGTTCAGGTCGCCTACTACTTCCACTTCGGTACCGAGGTCGATGCCCATGACCGCTTTGAGTTGCCAGGTGGCCAACAGGACAGCATTTTCAGCACTCGACACATTGGGTTCGGCATTCATCATCGTCACTTGTGCGCGTAAACGCTCCACTTCGGAGGCTTTGCCCACGTTGAAGCGTTGCAATGTCTTCTCATAGTTCTTCTGTGCGTTTTCGTAGACTTGGCTCATCACCTTGTGGGACTCTTGGGCCAGTAACACAGCGTAGAAGGCCTGCTTCACCTGCTTCACCATGGCAATTTTCGACGAGCGGGCTTGCTCCACTGCCATTTCCACATCCATACCCGACAATTTTAGGCTCTCCCAAAGCGAGGCGTTCACCAAAGGCATGCTGGCCGTGGCTGAGGTGTTGATGTTGTTGTCGCGACCCACCTTGATTTCCATTGCTTGACCGCCCATATCCATCACCATCACCTGCTTCTGCAAAGTGCGCTGGTATGAGCCGCTGATGTTGACATTGGGATAAAGCGCGGCATAGGTGCCTTTCTTTGCATAGCCGCTCTTTTCAACCGTCATGTCAGCAATCTTGATGGTGTTGTTTTCCGAAAGGGCAATCTCCAAAGCTTGGTCAAGGGTGAGATGCAATGGTTGAGTCCCTTGAGCCTTCATGATCATCGGGGCTGTAACAATTGTTGCTATTGATAAAACTCTAAAAATCAGTCTTTTCATGAATCCGTTTCTCTGTTGTCTATGCTTTTATTAATAAGGTGCAAAAATAGGAATATTTGTGCTTTGTTTGACGATGATTTCAACGAAATATTATGCTGAATGACTGAAATTTGTTCCAAATCGGCAGACAATTCACTCAAACGGCTGATTTTGTCGATTAATACGAGACGTTTCTTTGTTGATATTTTCTTTTTTCGCAGAAAAGCGGTTGGGGATTTCGGGATTCGTATTATTTTTGCAATCAAAATCAAGTAGATGAAGAAACGAACCTTGCCGACCCTGCCTACCGCCAACCTCGACCTGTTGGAGCGCCTCTACAAATGGGGTGTCATTTGGGTTGTGCTGTTCATCATCTTTTTTGCGGTACATTCCACGGGCAACATACTTTTACGTGTGGTCAGTTCGCTGTGTTTTGTCGGCATGGTGGTGCTCGAAGTTTTGTTTGTCAACAAAGTGTTGATAACTAAACTGTTGGCAAGGAAACGGTTGGTCTTTTTTATTCTGATTTCCATCTTCGTCCTACCCATTTGGGCGGCCATCTCAATGGGTATTGACATCTGCTTTCTTCATTACATCGACCATCGCCCGTTTTCGGAGATTTTTGTTTTTCCGCTCACTTTTATGGCGTTCATGGTGCGTCTGATTTGGTTTATCGCCACCTTCGCCATCGTGGTGATTTTCTATTTCCAACGCAAGGAAAACGAGGAGAAAATCATCGCCGACCAACTGAAGAGCGAGAAGTTGGACATGGAGCTGCGCTACCTGAAATCGCAAATCAACCCACACTTCTTGTTTAATGCCTTAAACAACATATACTCAATGGTTTATACGCATGATGACAATGCCGCTGACGGGGTGTTAAAGCTCTCTGAGATGTTGCGTTATGTGCTTGTGGATTGTCAGGCCGAGATGATACCGTTGAGCAAGGAAATCAAGTATGTTGAAAACTTCATCGATTTTCAGATGATGCGTATGGCGGGTCCACGCGATGTGGTGCTGGAACAGGAGGTTGAGAAGGATGATTTCATGATTGCGCCTATGCTGTTGCAGCCTATCATCGAGAACTGCTTCAAATACAGTCGTTTGGAGACGCACCCTGACGGTCATGTGCATGTCAAAGTGCAACAGTCGGGCGACAAGTTCCGTTTTGAGGCGGAAAACACGGTGGCCGAGAACGTCAAACCGAGCGTGCCTGCCTCTGTGGAGAAGAAATCGGGCATTGGGCAAATCAATGTGCAGCAACGTCTGATGCTGCATTATGGAGAGAACTATGTTTTTGAAATTGAACAAGATAAAGGAATTTATAAAGTCAAGATAGAACTATGAACGAGAGATACAATGTGATTATCGTTGACGACGAGTATCTGGCGCAGAAGCTGTTGCAGGACTATGTGTCAAAAGTGGAATCCTTGCAGTTGGTGGCTACCTGCTCGAATGCCTTCGAGGCCATGGAAGCATTGAAAAACAATAGGGTAGACATCATGCTGTTGGACATCCAGATGCCAGATTTGACGGGGTTGGAGCTGGTGAAGAGCCTTGAGAAAAAGCCTGCCATCATTTTCACTACGGCCTATTCCGAGTATGCTGTCGATGCCTTCAATTTGGCCGTTTCCGACTATCTGCTCAAGCCTTTCGATTTCCCGCGTTTCTTCCAGGCCATCAACAAGGCCATCGGCCATGTGCAGCCCAAGGCCGAGGATGTGCCAAAAGTGGCAGCCGACACCATCAGCAAGTCGAACGATTTCATCACGGTGAAGGCCGACTATAAGTTGTACAAAATCAACTACGACGACCTGCTTTACATTGAGGGGCAGCACGAATACGTCACTTTCCACACCACACAACGCCGCATCACTGCCCTGTTTGCCCTGAAGGATTTGGAGGAAATCCTGCCAAAGGACAAGTTCGTGCGTGTACACAAGTCATACATCGTTTCATTCAAGCATATCCAGGATTTGGACAAGTCGGATGTGACTGTGGCGGGCAACAAGGTGCCGGTTGGTGCCAGTTACCGCGATGAATTGTTGGCGCGTTTGCAGTGAGAAAAAAAATCAAATTTTTCATCCGATGCAAAGGAAAAAATGTATATTTGCAGCGTAAACCAACCTTAAAAACAGATAATTATGGGTAAATTTGAAATTACAACCAGAAAGAACGGCGAGTTCCAGTTCAATCTGAAGGCCACCAACGGCCAAGTCATCCTCACCAGCCAGGGCTATGCCACCAAGGCTACCTGCCTCAATGGCGTGGAATCGGTAAAGAAGAACAGCCAGGACAAGGCTCGTTTCGATAAGAAGGTGGCTTCTGACGGCAGCCCTTACTTCAACCTTGTGGCCACCAATGGTCAAGTGATCGGCTCCAGCCAGATGTATGCCAATGAAGCCAACTGCGACAACGGTATCGCCTCGGTGATGAGCAACGCTCCCGATGCGGAGATTGTCGATTTGACGGAAGCTTAAAACAAGAGTGTTTAAAAACGAGAAAAGGAACGACTCAGTCGTTCCTTTTTCTGTTTTCAACCGTCGGGGCAAAAGGATTCGAACCTTCGACCCCCTGCTCCCAAAGCAAAATCGGACTCTTTTATATCCCTTTCTATTTGCGTCAAAATTTATATATCTTTTTATCTACCAAATACTTGCATATTTGAAAACTTTTGTGTATTTTTGCATTGTTTTATAGGAATGTGTCCTTTTTGTGTCCTACTTTTTGCGCAAATCGTGTCCTCTCCTGCT
>JAEEGK010017682.1_pt1 | contig 15505 bp, 13 predicted proteins | sample 8958771 | NCBI WGS metagenome assembly JAEEGK01 (sample SAMN16246547, study PRJNA631951) | gut metagenome | biome: gut microbiome; feature: rumen; material: SC-attached | host: Bos | place: Iran: Karaj | collected 2018-10
GACGGGTGTCCCTTTCCCAGCTCCCGGACGTGCTGAAGGTGGCCGATGTGGACATCGTCGGCGGGGACATCACGATTCTCGGCGCTTATGCGGGTGTCCGCGATTTCGTGGAATCGTGGAACCTGGAGGCCGACGATCCCCGGATCGGCCGGTTCATCGAGATTCTTCGCCGGGAGACCCGCGGCGAAGTGGCCAATGTGGAATTCCGCTCCGGCGAACTGCTATACGAGCTCACGGTCCGCACCCTGGACTTCACCGCCCCGGAATACGTCTACATCGAAGGCGTGGACTTCCGCAACCGCGTCCTCTACTGCTACACGTTCGTGGAGGACATGAACGACATCCTGGAGACGGATTCATTCTCGATCCTGGGGTATCCGTTCACAGGGTCCCTGAAGAGCTAGGAACAGCCCGGTGCCACCGCACCGGGCTTCTTTTTACCTTTAATTTAAGGAAAATTCGAATAGAATTGCTAAATTTGAAAATTGTTTTGCAAACTAACGAAAACGATATGAGAAAACTGGCAGCAGCATGGGCGCTCCTTTCCCTCGTGGCCGTTTCCTGCGCTTCGCACAGGACCAAGGCGGACCGCCTGCTGGAGAATTACGCCGTGGTGACGATCCCCGCCCCGGATCTTTCGGGCATCACCGACAACGGCAAGGAAGTCCTGAACCTGTACCGCTTTGCCGCGGACGAGGTGGACAAGATCTACTGGAAGCAGAATTTCGGGGACAAGGAGGCTCTTCTGGCTTCCATCACCGACCCCGCCGCAAAACTTTACGCCGAAATCAACTACGGCCCCTGGGACCGCATTGACGGAAAACCCTTCGTGGACGGCTACGGCCCCAAGCCCGCCGGCGCGTGTTTTTATCCGGCCGACATGACCCCGGCGGAATTCGAGGCTTTTGACTGCCCGGACAAGACCAGCCCTTATACGCTGGTCGTCCGGGACGGCGATTCCCTGAAGACCGTCTGGTACCACGACGCCTACGCCGAATCCATCGGCAAGATCGCGGACTACCTCCGCGCGGCCGCCGACATCACCATCAAGCCGAGCGTCCGCAACTATCTGCTCAAGAAGATTGACGGCCTGAAGACCGACAACTATTACGAGAGCGACTGGGCCTGGCTGGAGATGACCGACAGCAAGATGGACCTTGTCATCGGCCCGAACGAAGCCGTGGACGACGCCCTTTACGGCACCAAGGCCTCTTATGGCGCCTATGTGCTCCTGAAGAATCTGGAGCGCACCGAGCAACTGAACGCCCTGTCATCCCGCCTTCCGGAGTTCCAGGACATGCTCCCCGGCAATCCGGTCTACCGCAACTTCATCCCCGGCGCCGAGTCGGACATCTTCTCCTGCAACGTGATCTATTGCGGCGGCTACCCCAACGCCGGCTACAAGGTTATCGCCATCAACTTCCCGTATGACGCCCGCGTCCAGGAGGAGATCGGCACGCGGACCATTCTCTTCGACAACGTCATCCGGGAGAAGTTCAACCGCGCCGTCTTCCCCGTGGGCATGACCCTCTTCGAGGACGCCCACCAGGCCAATCTGGACGCTGACGCCTTCTACTGGGACATCGTCTTCCGCGAGATCGCGAAAGGACTCGGCGTGAAGGAGACTGTCAATGGAATGGGCGCCGTCGCCAGCGCGCTGGGCAACGAAGCCCTGGTTTTCGAGAAGGCGAAGTCCAATGTCCTCGGAACCTATCTCTGCGCGACGGAAGTCGCCGAACACCGTATTCCGGCCCTGATCCAGAAGGAGAATGTGCTTGCGACCTTCGTCGCCAACACGATCCGTTCCGCCCGTTTCGGCGCGGCGGACCCGACCGGCATCGCCAACCTCTGCGTCTACAACTATCTGGTCGGACAGGGGGCGGTCACCCGCAAGGAGTCCGGCCGCTATGACATCGACTATGACAAGACCTGGAAGGCCATTGAGGAGCTCGGCGCCGAGATTCTCCGGATCCAGGCCCTCGGTGACATCCGCGCCGCCCGCGACTACGTCAAGAAGTACGGTGTCGTCAGTTCCGGCATCAAGGCCGACATCGTGTCCCTGGAGCTGGAGAAGATTCCGGTGGACATCCGTTTCACTTATGAGAAATAAGAAATCAAGATAATGGCAAAGAAATTCAACCTCAAGTATGGTGTGTTCCTGCCGCTCGTGCTGCTGGTCACCATCTTCCTCTGGGCCGTTCCGGTGTCGTTCTACGGCATCGAGGCCCTCACCGTTGTCCAGCAGCGGGTCATCGCGCTTTTCGTGTTCGCCGCTTTGATGTGGATCTTTGAAATCATCCCGAACTGGAGCACCTCGCTCCTGGTCATTGTCATATCCCTCCTGACAGTCTCCAACAAGGGTATCGGTCTCTTCTGCGACCCGCAGTACGGCACCCTCGTCCCGTACGCCCGCATCATGTCCTCGATGGCCGACCCGGTGGTCATGCTCTTCCTGGGCGGTTTCGTCCTCGCCATCATGGCGGAGCGCTACGGACTGGACGTCACGCTGGCCCGCGCCCTGCTGAAACTCTTCGGCACCCGGCCGGAGGTCGTTCTCCTGGGCTTCCTGCTGATGATTTCCGTCTTCTCGATGTTCATGTCCAACACGGCCACGGCCGCGATGATGCTCGCCCTTCTGACGCCGGTGCTCTCCAAGCTTCCGGCCGATGACAAGGGCAAGATCGGCCTCGCCCTCTCCATCCCGGTCGCCGCGAACCTCGGCGGTATCGGCACCCCGATCGGCACCCCGCCGAACGCGACGGCGAAGGGCGCCCTGGAGCAGGCCGGCATCGACATCTCCTTCGGAGAGTGGTGCGTCCACCTGATTCCCTACGTGCTCATCATGATTCTGCTCGCCTGGGTCATCCTCCGCTTCTTCTTCCCGTTCAAGACCAAGAAGCTCGTCCTGGAGATTCCTGAGAGCAAGCAGAAGAAGGATTGGCGGCTGTATGTGGTGTGGGTCACCTTCATAGGCACGATCCTCCTCTGGGCCACCGAGCAGCTCACCCATATCAACTCCAACATCGTGGCCCTGATCCCGCTGGGCGTCTTCACCGCCACGGGCCTCTTCGGCAAGGAGGAGATCAAGGAGATCAACTGGAACGTCCTCTGGCTCGTCGCCGGTGGTTTCTGCCTCGGATACTGCCTGCAGGACACCGGTCTGGCGAAGGTCCTGATCCAGGCGATCCCGTTCGGCAGCATGAAGGTCTGGGTGGTGCTCATCATCGCCGGCCTGGTGTGCTACCTGCTCTCCAACTTCATCTCCAACTCCGCCACGGCGGCCCTTCTCATTCCGATCCTCATCGTCGTCGCCAACGGCATGGCCGATCCGGAAGCCGCCAACAACGCGCAGTTCCTCGCCATGGGCGGCACCTCCGCGATGATCACCTTCATCGCCGTGTGCGCCTCCATCGCGATGCTCTTCCCGATTTCCACGCCGCCGAACGCCATCGCCTCCGCGACCGGCATGGTGGAGACCAAGGACATGACCAAGGTCGGTCTCATCATCGGCTTCATCGGTTTCATCCTCGGCTATTTCTGGCTGACCAAGATTTTCCCTTTCGCTTAACCAATTCACACATCGTATGAAAAAGACTATCCTTTTCCTGGCGACGCTTCTGTCCGCAATGAGTTTCTCCGCCTTCGCGCAGGGGAGTCAGCAACCCGAATACGGCTACAAAGTGTCCGATTTCATGAGCACGCCCAAGGTGGGCGGCTATATCATCGGCGGCTACAAGTACAGTGACCAGGAAGGCGCCCACGGCGGCCCCGGCTTCAACTGCAGGCTCATCCGTCTGTATGTGGACGGCAGCATCTTCAATGACTTCAAATACCGCATCCAGTTCCAGGCCAACGGCACCAGCCCCCATGTGAAGGATTTCTTCGTCGAGTGGGCGAAGTACAAGGAGTTCTCCGTGAAGCTGGGCCAGTTCAAGCGCGCCTTCACCTTCGAGAACCCGATGAACCCCTGGGATGTGGGCGTGGGCGACTTCTCTTTCCTGGTACAGAAGATGGCCGGCATGGGCGACCGTCTCGGCGAGGCCAACATGGGCGGCCGTGACCAGGGCATCCAGGTCCAGGGAGACCTGATCCCGATGGCGGATGACTCGTATCGCCTGCTCCATTATCAGCTGGGCGTGTACAATGGCCAGGGCATCAATCTGGCCGATGCCAACAAGGAGAAAGACATCATCGGCACTGTCCAGATCCAGCCCGTCAAAGGCCTGTATATCGGCGCTTTCGGCTGGAAGGGCAACTGGGTGAACGCCGCCGGCGCCACCCTCAAGCGCGAGCGCATCAGCGCCGGCCTGAAGTACGATGTCAACAACTGGACGGTACGCGCGGAGTATGCAACGACCCTCGCTGGCGAGAAAGAGCAGAGCGGTGCCGCCGACGCCCTGTATGTCACGGTCGGCATCCCCGTGACGGACTGGTTCAAGGTCTATGCCAAGTGGGATGAGTTCCGCGCCCTCGGTACGGCCGAAAGCAGCCATGACATGTATTCCGCCTGCCTGAACTTCCGTCTGCACAAGAACCTGAATTTCCAGCTGGAGTACCGTCATCACAACAACAAGCTCCTGCCTGCGCCTCAGTTCAACGAACTCTGGTTCATGTCCTATATCCGTTTCTAACGGGTAACACATTTCGTCCGGATCCAGCTTATGAAAAAGATACTTCTGTCGCTTCTGGCAGCCCTTTCCGCACTGGGCCCGGGCGTCGTATGCTCCGCGCAGGAAGAGACTCCTTCCAAACTCAAGCTTTACGGCTTCATCCGCAATTACGCGGCGTTTGACACCCGTGAAGTGAGCGCCGGCACCCACGACCTCTATTTCTACATGCCGAAGGATGTGAAGGCGGTGGACGGGGTCGACCAGAACGCCGTGCCCTCCTTCCGGATGCTGTCGCTGACTTCCCAGCTGGGACTGGACATCTCCGGTTACCGGATCGGGGACACGCAGATCAACGGGGTCGTCGAGGGTGATTTCTACCTCATGAACGGCTCCACGGCCTCGTTCCGGCTGCGTCAGGCCTATATGGGCATTCTCTGGGACAATCTGGTGCTGGGCGACCTCCTCCTGAATGTGGGCCAGACCTGGCATCCGATGGCGGCGGACCTTCCGAATGTCACCGACATGGAGATGGGCGCCCCGTTCACGCCTTTCAACTGGAGTCCGCAGATCATGGTCCATTGGACCGTCGGCAAGTTCACCTGGACGGGCGGCATCCTCTACCCGATGCAGTTCCTCCCGGTGGGCCCGACCTCGACGACGACGCCGGTGTGGTTCGAGTCCTCCAGCCGGTATATCCCGATCACCTCGTACGGCTCGACCAAGAGCGCCGATTATAACAAGTACGGTATGATTCCGGAGGTCTACCTGGGCGTCTCGCTGAAAAGCGGCGGCTTCCTGGGCCGGATCGGGGTGAACATGTTCTCGAGCATGCCGCGCTGGGAGGCTCCCTCCGTCCGGATCGTGGACGAGGCGACGCGGGAACTGGCGTATGACTTCAACGACAAGTCCGTTTTGCGCGCGCGTCTGTTCGCCTTCTCGCCGCTGCTCTTTCTGCAGTACACCCATGGGAGTTTCCAGATCAAGGCCAAGGGCGTCCTGGCCCAGAGCGGAGAACACATGAATCTCCTCTCCGGTTACGGCGTGACGTTCAATTGGAACAGGCATGCCTTGGAGTATACCCCGATGCAGGACCTGGTCTCCTACCTGTCTTTCCAGGTCGGCCGGAAGGTCCAGTTCATGAGCATGTTCGGCTATATGCAGCAGCTCGGCACGACGAAGGCGATTTTCGCCCACCAGGCGATCGCGCGGCCGCTCTGGCTCAACACGTCCGCTGACGCCAGAATCCAGCGCGCTTTCCGCGCGACCCCCACGCTGGCCTTCAACTGGGGCAAGCTGACCTTCGCCCTCGAATACAACTGCACCGCCGCCTGGTTCGGCGACGGTGCCCGTAACCGCGGCGGCCTCTTCGAGACCGGCCACTGGGTGCTGAACCATCGCGTGCAGCAAATGTTCAGGTTTAATTTCTAAGTTTGTGGGAGGTGTATGAGGTGTCCGGGGGACTCCGCTTCGCTCCGGCCCCTCCCAACGTCTCCTGCGTCCCCGCGGAGCGGGAACTTGTATCCGTCGGGCCCCTCCCCCTATACTTGTCCGGGGGTGGACAAGCCCCCGGACACCTCATACACCTCCTAAGAATCAAAAAAATGGCTCGCCAGATTAGGACGAGCCATTTTTCTGTTGGAATAGCAACCTGCTATTTCACCCGCAGCTTGCGGCCGATCTGGAGGGTGGTGGTTTCCTTGATGCCGTTGAGGCGGCAGAGAGCCTTGACGGAGGTGCCGTTTTTCTTGGCGATCTTGCCGAGGGTGTCGCCCGAGCGGACGGTGTAGTACTTCCGGGTGGCGCGTTCGGCGGCTGCGCGGGCCTGGGCCTCCTTCTTGGCCTGTTCTTCGGCGCGGAGACGTTCTTCTTCGTCGGTGCGATAGATCTCGTCCTCGTCGTCAAAGGACTGGACATAGCGGCTGTTCGGGTTGAAGTACCAGCTGCGGAAGCGCAGGAGGCGGTGCCGCAGGGTGCCGGTCTCGAAGTCGATGAGCCAGTTGGGGTCGAAGGCGTAGCCCTTGTAGCGGGTCTCGAAGTGCAGGTGCGGACCGCTGGAACGGCCGGTGGAGCCGCCCAGGCCGATCACGTCGCCGGCGTTCACCCAGTCGCCCGACTGCACGTCGCGGCGGGACAGGTGGCCGTAATAGGTCTCCAGCCCGTTCGCGTGGCGGATGATGATGAGGTTGCCGTAACCGCCGACGGAGTCGGACACGCGCACCTTGCCGTCAAAGGCGGCGTAGACCGGCGTGCCGGTCGGATAGGGGAGGTCGATGCCCTGGTGACGGCGGCCGTGCCGGTAGCCGAACTTGGACGAGGGCGTCGTCTTGTTGGGGCAGCAGTAGGAGTCCAGCGTGTCCACGATCCACAGGGAGAAGCGGTCCGGAAGGGGCTTCTCGTCATGGTAGGGGTTCACGCTGCGGGTGTCCCAGTGCTCGGTGAACACCTTGTCGTCCTTGAGCGCCTTCGGGTCCTTGACATAACGGAAGGTTCCGTTGTTGTACAGGACGACCTTGACGTCGGGATTTTCGGTGTCGAGGGTGTCGGCATAAGGGGTGCTGGTGCTGCGGGATGAACTGACGCTCATCCGCCCGAAACTGTGGCGGAGCGAGTCGGCTTCGTGGTCATCCTGCGCACGCAGGAAAAAGCTGGCGGAAAGGAATAGGCAGGTTGTCAGTAACGTCTTGAAATTCATCGGGATTAACGGGTTGCGCCGAAGCGGGTCATGAGGATTTCGTCGACCTCCGCGACCTTTTGCTGCAGCAGTTCATCGGTAGTGGCTTCGCACAGGAAGCGCAGGTAGGGTTCGGTGTTGGACGGACGGATGTTCAGCCACCAGTCGGCGAATTCCACGCGGTAGCCGTCGAAGTCCATGAAGGCCGTGGCGTGCTCCTTCTCCATGAAATGGTCCTTGACGGCGTCCATCGCGCCTTTCTTGTCCTCCACGCGGTAGTTGATTTCGCCGGAGTTCTTGTAACGGACGATCTCGGCGATGGCCTCGCTGAGGGTCTTGCCCTCCTTTTTAAGGTCGGCGACGATTCCGAGGACGATCATCGAAGCGAGGAGGCCGCTGTCGCTGTAGAAGAAGTCACGGAAATAGAAGTGGCCGGCCAGTTCGCCGCCCCAGATGCCGTCGATCTCGCGCAGTTTCGCCGCGGCGAAGGCGCGTCCCACCTTCCAGGTGTACATCCGGCAGCCCATGGGCTCGAGGTACTCGCCGACCGCCTTGGAGGAGCGGATGTCCTGCAGGACGATGCCCTTGAGGCCCCGTTCGCCCACATAGTAGCGGCCCATCAGGGCGATGAGAAGGTCCGGAGAGATGAATCCGCCCTTTTCGTCGACGAAGACCACGCGGTCGGCGTCGCCGTCGTAGATGACGCCGGCGTCGGCCTTGACCTCGCGGACCAGGTTCTCAAGCGGAACGACGTTCGCTTCGATGAGCGGGTTGGGCTCATGGTTGGGGAAGGATCCGTCCAGGGTGTCGAACAGGTAGCGGACGTTGTCGCCGGTCCCGAAGATTTCCTTCGCGAAGAGGTTGGACATGCCGTTGGAGAGGTCCATGGCGATGGTGATGCCGGAGAGGTCCTTCTTGAACTTGCGCATGTACTCCAGGTAATCGGCGAGGATTTCCTTCTGATACACCTTGCCTCGGACTTCCGCCACGGGGGTGGGGACGCCTTCCTCGATCCAGCTCTTGATCTGGTGGAGGCCGGCGTCGTAGCCCACGGCCTGGGCGTCCGTCGTGGACACCTTCATGCCGTTGTAGGGGGCGGCGTTGTGCGAGGCCGTGATCTGGATGGAGGCGTCGAAGCCGTAGTTGGCCGTGCCGAAATACACCATGGGCGTGGAGCTCAGGCCGATGTCGTAGACGTCGGCGCCCGCGTCGTTGATTCCCTGGATGACGGCGTCGTGGATCTCCGGCGAGGAGACGCGGCAGTCGCGGCCCACCAGGACCTTGTCGGCCTTCAGCAGCCGGGGGATGAAATAACCGACCTTGTAAGCGGTCTCGCGGTCCCAGTCCTTGCCGTAGATGCCGCGGATGTCATAAGCGTGAAATGCTCCCATGGTGATATTGTTTTAAGTGTTATTTCAGCTTGCTGTTGTAGTGCGGGTGCACCTTCCCCTTGGCGATGTTCTGCAGCTTCGAGGCGATCATCTTCTTGCGGATGGGGGGGACGTTGTCGGTGAACAGGTTGCCGTCCAGGTGGGACAGCTCGTGCTGGACCATCCGGCAGGCGAACTTGTCCAGGGTTTCGGTGACCTGTTCGAAGTTCTCGTTATAATAACGGAGGGTGATCTTCGAAGGCCGGACGACGTCGCAGTAGAGGTTGGGAATGCTCAGGCAGCCTTCGGAGTAGGTGACCTTTTCGTCGCTCTCCTCCAGGATTTCCGGATTGATGATGACCCGCTTGAAGCCCTGCAGGTAGTCGTACACGTCGGCGACGACGTCGCCGTCCACGATGACCACGCGGAGGCTCACGCCGATCTGCGGCGCGGCGAGACCGCACCCGTCAGCCCGGGCCAGCGTGTCCCGGAGGTCCTGGATGAGGGCTTTCAGTTCTTCCTTCTTTCCGAGGTCGGCTTCGTCGGCTTTCCGGCGGAGCACTTCGGATCCGTATAAATAGATGGGCTGTATCATTTCCTTCTTCTCGTCTTCGATGTTTTCCTGGACTGGGACTCCGGGACGGAATCTGGATTTACTGCAAAAGTCGCGCCTGAAGTCCGGTCCATGTAGCTTTGCAGGATGATGGCCGCGCTGATTTTGTCGACCGATTTCTTGTCGCGGCGGTCTTTCGCCTTCATCCCCCCGTCGATCATCGCCCGGTGGGCGAGGACCGAGGTGAAACGTTCGTCCTCCAGGGAGACCGGAACGCCCGGGAAAGCCTTTTCCAGGACTTTCAGGAAGGCGTCGACATCGGCCTGGGCCTCGGAAGGGGTGCCGTCCATGTTGACCGGCCAGCCTACCACGAAGCGCTCGATTGTCTCCTTTTCGGTGTAATTTTTCAGATAATCTATTAACTTTGCAGTATCGACCGTGTCCAGGGCAGCGGCGAAGACACGGAGCGGGTCGCTCGCGGCGAGGCCGGTGCGTCTGCGTCCGTAATCGATCCCGATGAGTCTGTCCATAGATTGCAAAGATAACATTTTTTATGGCTATTGACAAGAACAGGAACACAAGGAAATACCGGGCGGCCCTCACCGACGGAGCCACCCATGAACGCCTGTGGTCCATCGTATTCACGCGGCCTGCCTTCATCATCGTCGCCATATCCCTGTTCGTCCTCCTGCTGGTGATCTTCTACCTGCTCATCGCCTTCACGCCGCTGCGCACCTTCATCCCCGGCTATCCCGACGCACAGGCGCGCCGGCAGGCCGTCCAGAACGCCATCCGCATCGACTCGCTGGAGACGCAGATCCTCCAGTGGGAGCTCTACACCGAGAATCTGAAGAAAGTGGTGGCGGGGGAGGAGCCGCTTCTGCTGGACAGCCTGATCCTGCAGCGGCAGGAAGCCGGCCGCGAGGCGGATTCCGTGTTCCTGGCCCGCCGCGACTCCCTGCTCAGAGCCCGGGTGACCGAGGCGGAACGGTTCGAAGTGTCCGGCCCCCGGCGCAACCTTCCCATCGAGGCGCTGGCTTTCTACACGCCTCTCAAGGGCGTCGTCTCGCAGGGTTTCGACCGGACGCTCCACCCTTATGTGGACGTCACGGCGCCGACCGGTTCGGCGGTGATGGCCGTCCTGGACGGCACCGTCGTCTTCGCCGGCTGGGAGGAGGCGGACGGCTACACGCTCGCCATCCAGCACCGGGGGGACATCCTCTCGGTGTACAAGCACAATGAAAAGCTTCTCAAGAAGGCCGGTGACATCGTGAAAGCGGGAACGCCGGTCGCCCTTGTAGGCAGTTCCGGCTCCCTGACGAAGGGGGACCATCTCCGGTTCGAACTCTGGTATGCCGGAGACGCCGTGGATCCGGCCGCCTACATCAGTTTCTGACCGACATGCAAAGAAAGAAGATCGCCATCCTCGGGTCGACGGGATCCATCGGCCGCCAGACGCTGGACGTGGTCCGGCAGCATCCGGACCGTTTCGAAGCGGCAGTCATCACGGCCGGCAGCAACGCCGCCCTGCTGGCGGAGCAGGCCGCCGAGTTCTCCGTCCCGCACGCCGTCATCTGCAACGAATCGAAATATGAGGAAGTGCGCGGCGCCCTCTCCGGCACCGCTACGCAGGTCCATGCCGGCATTTCCGCCGCCTGCGACCTGGTGACGGGGGAGGACGTGGACATCGTCGTCGCCTCGATGGTGGGCTTCAGCGGGCTCCGGCCCACGCTGGCCGCCATCCGTGCCGGAAAGGACATCGCCCTCGCCAACAAGGAGACGCTCGTCGCCGCCGGCTCCGTCGTGATGGCGGAGGCGCGGCGTCACGGTGTCCGGATCCTGCCGGTGGATTCCGAGCATTCCGCCATCTTCCAGTGCCTGCAGGGCGCGCAGGGGAACCGTTTGGAGCGCATCCATCTCACGGCCTCGGGCGGCCCGTTCCGCACCTGGACGCGCGAGCGGATCGAATCGGCGGGGAAGGACCTCGCGCTGCGGCATCCGAACTGGAACATGGGCGCGAAGATCACCATCGACTCCGCCACCATGATGAACAAGGGTTTCGAGGTCATCGAGGCCAAGTGGCTCTTCGACGTGGAGCCGGAGCGGATCCACGTGGTCGTGCATCCGGAGTCGGTGATCCATTCCATGGTGGAGTTCGCGGACGGCGCCGTTCTCGCCCAGCTGGGCTGTCCGGACATGCGCGAGCCGATCCAGCTGGCTCTCTCCTACCCGGAGCGGCTGTCCTTGAACAACCGGAAGCTGGATTTCGGGTCGCTCGGCGCCCTGACTTTCTTCGAGCCGGACCTGGAGAAGTTCCCCTGCCTGAAACTGGCCTTCGACGCCATCGGCCGGGGCGGAAACGCCCCCTGCGCCCTCAACGCGGCCAACGAAGCCGCCGTCGCCGGCTATCTGCAGGACCGCATCGGCTTCTATGACATCGCTTCCGTCGCCGCCGACACACTGGCGCGCACGAATTTTGTAGCAGACCCGACGCTGGACGACATCTTCGCCACGAACGAAGCCGCGTTCGCCCACGCCCGCAGTCTGATATGGTAGTTCTCATCAAGACCCTCCAGGTCATCCTGGCGCTTTCCGTGCTCATCCTGATCCATGAGCTCGGGCATTTCCTGTGGGCGAAACTCTTCCATATCCGGGTGGACAAATTCTTCCTGTTCTTCGACCTCGGCGGCGTGAAGCTCTTCTCCACGAAGTCGGCCTGGTTCACGAAACTGTGCCCGAAAGCGGCGTCGTGGGAGACGGAATACGGCATCGGCTGGCTGCCGCTGGGCGGTTACTGCAAGATCGCCGGGATGATCGACGAGTCCCTGGACACCGAATCCATGAAGCGGGACCCGCAGCCCTGGGAGTTCCGCACCCACCCCGCCTGGCAGCGTCTGCTGGTGATGTCGGGCGGCGTGCTGAACAACTTCATCTTCGCCGTCCTCGCCTATATCCTCATCCTGGACATCTGGGGCGACGCCTATCTCCGCAACGAAGGGAACGCCATCTATGTCAATGAGCTGGCCTACGAGATGGGCTTCCGCACCGGCGACCGGATCCTCCGGTTCGACGATTTCATCCCCGACGACTTCATGAACCTGCAGGTGGACCTGGCCCGGCGCGACGTCCGCAAGGCGACGGTCCTCCGCGGGACGGACACCCTGGACATTTACATCGACCAGTCCCGGATCGGTGATGTCCTGAACTCGCCGGGCATGTTCGACCTGGCCGTTCCGTTCGTCGTGGACACTATCCCGGACGGCCCTAACGTGGGCAGGATGCTCCATGGTGACCGGATTGTCAACGTGGACGGACAGCCGATTCAGTATCTCCAGGAGGCGCGGCCGTTGTTTGCGGCGCATTCCGGCGGGGAAGTGCCCGTGGGCGTCGTCCGGGGGGCGGACACCTTGCAGACGGTCCTTCAGGTCGATTCGACCGGCCGCGTGGGCGTTTATTCGGTGTTCCCGGGCTATGAACAGCGGGAGTACAGTTTTTGGGAGGCCGTTCCGGCGGGATTCCGCCTGACCTTCTCCACGGTGGGAGGGTATCTCCGGGACCTGCGCCTGGTCGCTACGCCGAAGACGGAGGCTTACAAGTCCGTGGGCAGTTTCATCGCCATCGGGCAGGTGTTCCCGGCCGAGTGGGACTGGTATCGGTTCCTGACGCTGCTGGCCCTGCTGTCCATCATGCTCGGCGTGATGAATCTTCTGCCGATCCCCGCCCTGGACGGCGGACATATCGTCATCTGCCTGTATGAGATGGTGACGGGCCGCAAGCCCGGCGACAAGTTCATCCTGGCCGCGCAGATGGTGGGCATGGTCCTGCTCATCCTGCTGATGCTGCTGGCCTTCGGCAACGATATCGGACGATTGATCAGATAAAACACGAAACGATATGAAAGGATTCTTATTCAAGACTGCCGCCCTGGCGGCGATGGTGCTTGCCCTGGCGGGATGCAAGGGCGGAAATCGCGGTGCGCTCCTCCCCAACGTGAGCGGCAAGGCGGGCGAGATCGTGGTCGTCATTGACAAGGACAACTGGGAAGGGGACATCGGCAACGCCATCCGCGAGATTCTGGCGTGCGACTGCCCGTATCTGGCCCAGCGCGAACCCCTCTTCAACCTGGCCAACGTTCCTCCGGGCAGCTTCAACAACATGTTCAAGTTGCATCGGAACATCCTCATCCTGAACATCAACCCCCAGAACCAGACCACCGGGATGATGTACAAGCGGGACCAGTGGGCCCGTCCCCAGAGCGTGGCCCAGGTCAATGCCTACGGCACGGAAGACGCTCTGGCCATCATCAACGAGGCCAAGGACCAGCTGCCGGAGTTCTTCGAGACGGCGGAGCGCGACCGCATCATCGCGAACTCCATCCTCTATGAGGAGCTCACGCTGCGCGAGCCCGTGGAGAAGCTCACCGGCGGCATCCTGCATTTCCCTTCGGGCTACAAGCTCCGCAAGGTGACCGACGACTTCGTATGGATCGCCGACGAGAAGCAGTATACGAACCAGACGGTCCTCGTGTACCGCTATCCGGTCCCGGAGGAGAATCCGTTCGATGTGGAGAACATCATCGCCAAGCGTAACGAAATCATGCAGGCGAACGTTCCGGGCATGTTCGACGGTTCGTACATGACAACGTCCACGGCCGTCGAGCCCACGACGCGCTCCCTCAAGTACCACGGAATCGATTTCGTGGAAACCCGCGGCTTCTGGGAGGTCGAAGGTGACTTCATGGGCGGTCCGTTCGTCTCCCACTCCTTCTACAGCCCTGACGGGAAGGACATTATCGTGGCGGAGGCGTTTGTTTTCGCCCCGAGATACGACAAGCGGTCCTATCTGCGGCAGGTGGAGTCCATCCTCTACTCCTTCGAGTGGAAAAATAATGAAAAATAATTTGGCGGGATGAGAAAATCTTCTTACCTTTGCATTCCCAAAAGAACGGCCAGTCCGTTCGGGCGTTGAAAAAACGCCGCATGGTGGGTTCGTATAACGGTTAGTACTCGGGATTTTCATTCCCGCAATAGGAGTTCGATTCTCCTACCCACTACCAGAAAAATAAAAAAATACAGCAATGGCAAACACGAAATCTGCTCAAAGGGCTTCCCGCCAGAGCGAGAGGCACAGATTGCATAACAAGTATTATGCAAAGACAGCGAGGAACGCGATCCGCGACCTCCGTAACACAACTGACAAGAAGGCTGCCGAGGAGAGCGCTCCGAAGGTCTACGCCATGATCGACAAACTTGCGAAGATCGGCGTCATCCACAAGAACAAGGCCTCCAACCTGAAAAGCGGCCTGCAGGTCTACATCAACAAGCTTTCGTAAGCTCCGAGATTCTCAGCCGGCCCGGCCTCAAAGGGCAATCGGGATGTAGCGCAGTTGGCTAGCGCACTACGTTCGGGACGTAGGGGTCGTCCGTTCGAGTCGGATCATCCCGACAAAGGCCAGGAAATCAATGTTTTCCTGGCCTTTGTCTTTTTGTGTTTGATGGATTTAACAGGTTGGCGGGGTGGACATTCTGGGTCTGTCAGACAAAGGGGGTGATGGACTACCATCTCAAAGCCCCTAGGGGGGCTAATAGACATTAAGTAGGATGAAATCCTTGCAAGTGACTGATTTCCTTATCTTTGCAAAGATTATCATTGTTATGGTGAGAAAAATGCTTTTTCTGTGGCTCTTCAAATGTGGTCAGGAAGGGTCTGAGAGGCCGTTCTCATTTGTATAAATGCAAAAGACTGCGGAAGGCAGTTTCTCGGCGGAAGACAACCGGGACGAGGTGAGGCAAGAATGAAATGGCGGGAAGGGCGAGCCTGGACGGGCCGAGGGCAGAGCGTGGATGGATGGTCGGTTGAGGATATGTGCGAATCGCTGGGATTCTACACATTTATTGACCCTTAGTGGGGAAATATGTGTGAAACGGGGGCGTTTTGCACATTTACGGGGGAGATTGCGGGTCAAGCCCGGAATGATGACGAGGCCGCCCGGGACGGGGACAGTCAAGCAGGAATGCCGAAAAGATCAAGCTCTGGAATGACGAAACCCGGAGGCGGGGCGCTTGGTGTTCCATTTCCGGGGCCTTAGGGTGAGGAATGCAGTTTTTCAGGTCGGGGGTGTTGTAATTCACGGAAAAATCTGTACCTTTGCAAGCTACCTTTTCCGTAATGGTGGCTGGTTATTGATGTGAAATCCATCCGGTGCGACTGGCCCGGAGCTAAAACACGCTGGAACGATATGCTGAATATCTTCTACAGAGAAAACGGAAAGATCGGAGTCTCCCAGTCGGAGAAAGATTTC
>JAEEGK010017683.1_pt1 | contig 15505 bp, 3 predicted proteins | sample 8958771 | NCBI WGS metagenome assembly JAEEGK01 (sample SAMN16246547, study PRJNA631951) | gut metagenome | biome: gut microbiome; feature: rumen; material: SC-attached | host: Bos | place: Iran: Karaj | collected 2018-10
AAATATTAAACAATTTTTAAATTTTAATATTCAATTATTATAATAGTCATGCTAATTATCAATAAATGAAAATTAGTTATAATTGTAATGAAATTGATAAATAATTTTATTTTCACTTCTTTCACAAAGTAAAAATCTATTTTTATTTTTGAATAAAAATAATATCAATACCTATAAATAAATTAATAATTTTAATAATAATTTTTTATCAATAATTGATATTATATAAATTTTATAATTAAATCCACTTCTTATAATTAATTTATTAATAATTTTTTTATTATTAGAAAAAAAAAAATTTTTTTATTAAAAGAAAAAATAAAAGTATAATTAAGGGAATTATAAAACTTAGTTTTATTATCTTTTAGAATTGCTATATATTCTTTTTATATTATTATTTTTCAAATTTTAATTGTTTCTTTATAATAATATGAAATTAAATTTTTATTTAAATAATAAATAACGTTCCTAATTATTTTATTATATTCATTTATATTATATTATTTATTTTATATTCATTTTTAGTTTAATTCATTTTTTTATATTTTTATCATCTCAACAAATTTCCAAATTATTCTTAGCTTTAATAGATATATAATTAATTCAATCATCATATTTATTTTCAATTGAGAATAATATTAAATATTTTATCATATATTTGAATTGATTTATGTCCTGAAAAAGATATTAATATTTTAGTGAAAAATTTTAAATTAATCCCTTTATTGTAACTAATAGAATTATAACATATATTTTATTTTATAAAATAATAAAAATTTAAATTTAATTTCAATAATATAAATTAAATATTTTAATAAATTAAATTGATTTACCAATCTTGATCATCTCCATTATCTTCAATAAAATTAATAACTTTATCTTTAATAGTTTCATTAATAAGACTAATATGAATATCATCATTATCATTTGCTTTATTTTTTTTAAAATACAAGAATATAAAAATTAAAAGTGCTATAACTAAAACAATTATAGTAATAATAAAAATATAATAAATTGATGGTTTATTTAATTTTGTATTTTTATATGAAAATTCAACTTCTATATTTTTAGGATTTTCAAAATAAAAAACTGAATAAAATTTATCACCTTTATATTGATTATGTAAATAAGGATTGGATGTGTTAAAAATTTTATCTTCATTATTATTTAAATAAAAACATTCTGTGTCCATAAAATTAACATAACCATCTTCACTAAAACCTTCATTTAAACAAATTTTACCTGATAATTCGCCTTTTAAATTTTTAATTTTAATTGTTGTATTAATTATTTTATCATCATTAGGATAAAAGAATATTTCAAATGTATGGTTTACTTTAACTTTTGAATTATGTTTAACAATATTATATGTTGACCTGTTTAATCCAATTTTGAATATAAAGAAACTTTCATAATTTTTTGTTAGAAGTTTTAAATTATTTAATTCAATTTTATTACATTTATCCCTTAAAATTTTTTTACTTTTTTCATTAATTGATTTACTACGATTATTAAAATCAAAATTAACAGTATATTCATTTGAAAAAGTTAATAATTTAATTTCATAATTAAATTCATTTTGAAAAATTTCAGATTTTTTTTCTATATTAAAATCTAAATAAAAATCATTTTTTAATAACCAACCAAATTCATTTCCATATTTAATTAAAATATTTCTTTGAATAAATTCATTATAAGGATAATATTTAATATATAATAAACTTGTTTTAGTACATTCAAATTTAAAAAAATTAATTTCTTTTGTATTAATAATTGGTTTCTCATAGATTTCATTTTTTTCAAAATCAAAAAAATCTTTTAAATTTGTAAAATTGTTTATATTTTTCATTTTAATCTTTGGATCTCCATATAAAATTTCAATATAAAGATAAGTCTTTTTTTTATTAAAATTACCAAAATAATAATTTTCTTTTGAACAATCATTAATTAATATTCGATATGAAAAATTATTTATTTCCTTACGATTTAAAACATGTATTATTTTGTTATTAGGTATATATATAATTTTTAATATATAATCTACCATATTATTAAATGATTGAAATATTATTCCTCTTTTTACCATTTCTTCATCTATTATATATAAATTTTTAGAATTTGGATAATTATCTTGATTTATAACTGATAAAGCATTAACATCTTCTGTACTTAATATAATATTATTTGATTTTGAATTTAAAGTAAATTGAAAATGTCTTTTTCCTTGTCCATTTATTTTAATTTCTTGATCAGTTTCAATATATGTGGTTGAAATTTTTTTTGAAATATTAAAATCCTGTTCAAATATAATATTATTTGGATTAAAATCAATTTTAAATATTAATATTGTATTATTATATTGTTTTGTTAATCTATAAAATAACTCATTGCTTGATGTTATTATATTTGTATAATTTGTGAATTCATAATCTGTAATATTTGAAAAATTTGTAGGAGTTTCATTACAAAATTTTGTAAATAAACTTATATTTTCATAATTTGAGAAACTATATTCAATATTTTCATTTACTAATAATGAACTTATATCTTGTATAAAATAATATTGTTGTTTAACTAAAATAGGAAATGAAAAATCATCTTTTATATTAAAAGATAAAATATTTTGATACTCTGATGAAAAAAAAGAGAAATATATCTTTATTCCTTTTAATTTTTGTTTATTTTGAATCATAAATTTAAAATTATATGTTTCATCAAATTTACACTGTATAAAAATTGATTTTTCACTACAATAATCTGAATTATTATATGAATGATAAGTTGAAGAGTTATATTCTAATCGCACTTTTATTTTTTTATGTAAAATTTTCCATTGTAAATGCATATTTTCTTCATATAAGCTTGATTTATAAATAAAATCAAATTTTTGTATTGTATTTCCATTTGTATAAAATTCAAAATTTTTCTTTTTTTCATTTAAAATAATATTATGTTTAATTTCTGAATCAATAAAATCAAAAGATAATAGATTTAATTCATTATAATCAAAAATAAAATATAAATTTTTATCATTTGTTTCATAATAAAAAATTGGTTCTTTAAAAAAAAAGCTATTGTTTTTACAATTATCGAATTTTTTTCCATTGAAATATATTTTTGATATATTATTATAAATGTATAATGTTACAGGGTTTGTAATATTTTCATTCAAAATCACATTAATTTTTTTTTCCTTATTATTCTCATAACAAAAAATTTCTGAATAATTAATTTTATTATTATTCAAGTATATTGTTCCATAATTCAAAATATTTTTTCTTTTATACAAATTAAAAGTATATTTTATATATTGATAGTTTGGAATATGAAATACAATTAATTTTTCTTCATCATATTTCAAATTATAATAATTTATGGGATTTTCAAAAATAAAATTAAAAGTATTATTTATAGTAATTTTTTCCCGATTATTTAAAGAAAAAGTTGAATTTATTTTTGAAATAATTTCTTCATAATAAATATCTAATGGTTCATTTTTTTCATTTAAAAAATTAATTATACCAAATTCGCTGTTTTTTTCTTTTGGATAAAAAAATGTATTATAATCTTTTGTAAATTGTTTTAAATTTTTAGTTACAGAATGTATATGTGTATCTGTCTTTTTATAACATATAGAAAAAAAAATAAAAATAGCTTCTCCTTTTAACAGATTAAATTTTAGTGAATTTTTGTTTAGGACTAATTCATCATGAATAATAATGTTCTCTTCATATAAATTAAATGTTTTATCATCATATAAAAATTGTAAAAATAATTTCTTCATTTCATTTGTTTCTAATTTTATTCTAAAAGATATTTTTTTGCTAATATTATTTAATTGAAAAATATAAGTAATATTGTTTGTTATAAATAATGGAAATGTCTTTCCTTCTTGAATTTCACCTAAATTACTAGTAATATAATCATAAAATATAATTTTTAAAGTTGTGTTAATTGCACCTTTCAGTATAAGAACTTCATATTCTTCTTTAGATTCAATAGGATAAAAATAAGAATAATCATAATATTCATTGATAAATGATTGAAAATTATCAATTGAATCATTTCTATATATATATATATTTTTTCCTTTCTCTTCTCTTTTATCAATATAAAGAATTGTATCATTTGGAGAAAAATTGACAAAAGAAAAAATTAATAATATAGGTTTATCTTTTATTTTAATTGTTAATTTTACATTTTTTTTTGAGTCATAAAATCTCATTGGCAAAATATCAAATAAGTTTTTTTTATTTATATAATTAACTTCTATACTAAATTCTTTATTATTATTTCCAAAAGTAATATTTATTTCTTTTATGTTTTCTAACATTTTTTTTTGAATAAGATAAAATTTTTTATATTCAATAGAAAATATTTTTGGAGAAAATTTAATTTGATTTGATTCATTTGAATATATTGTTATTTCATTGAATTCTTTAAAAGAACTTTCATTTATATAATAATATCCTGTTTCATTTTGAAGAAAATCTTTTTCAAAAGAATCAAATATAAATTTTTTTCTATTAATTAACTCAACTCTAAAATTCTCTCTTTTTAATTCTTCACTATATTGAACAAAAGTAATATTTATTTTAACTAATACTGATTTAATATTTATTGTACTTTTATTAAAAGAATAAATATATTTTTCTTTTTCTTCTTCGATAAAATTAATAGTTTCATATTTGGTGTTAGGATTGTCTATTATTTTCTCAATTTCAAAATGATTAAACAAATTTACTTTTGGATTTTCATATTTAATATTAATATTTTTATTAATTACAAATTCTATAGGTTCTTTTGTTGGAATTCTTGAAATATCGATATAAAAATATAATATTTGTTTAGAAATAATTGAAATATTAAAACTATCATGCTCTGATAAATTGAATATTTTATTATTATAACAATGAAACAATATATCTAAATAACTAATTGTATCACTATAATTAGTTGTATTTTCTTCAAATGTTATATAATATTCATTATTTGTTTCTAATAGAATAAAAAGAGAATAATCCTTAAAATATTGAGAGGTATCAGATGTGTTTTTTTTATTTTTTTTTATTTCAATAATTGATTTGGAATTTAAATTTACCCATTGAATATTTAAATATAAATCTTTTTTTTTATCATTTTTAATAGAAAATGTAAAGTTAGTTGGATTTATAAATTTGAAACGTTTATAATAATCATCTTTTATTTTAATTATTTTATTATTATGATAAATTTCAATTGTATTGTTTATTTGATTTAAATCTGATTGTAGAATTAAATAAAAATAATTATTAGTTAAAGCATCATTTTCAAAATAAAATATATTGTTAATACTTTCTGTTAAATTTTTTTTTTTCAATATAATTCAAAAAATTATTATTTTCCATTGAAATAGATGAACTATTTTGATACAAATATAATTTTCCACCTTCATTAATTTTTTCAAACAAAATCATCAATTGTTGTTTTTTTGAAAGATTATTAATAATGTTATTTGAATTCAACAAATAAATTACAGAATTGTTTTCTTTAATATTTATTTTAATTGGTAGAAATAAATCAAGTTGTTTGACATTATCATAGAAATCATATGAATAAATAAGATTAGTATAATTTTTAATATAAAAAACATAAATAACTTCAGTTAATGTATCTGAATCCCATTCTGAATAATTTTCTTTCTTTATTGATATTGAAAATGGAGTCTGATAAGTTACATTATGACAAGAATATTTTTTTTTATAAACTTTAGTAATATTCCCAAAACTTATAAAATAACAAATTTTATAAATATTATAATCAGTTTCATTAAATTTTATATGAATATTTGTAAAAGCTAATTTATTTGTAAAATTTGTTTGGATAATAAAACCATAATATGAATTTTCAAATTTTGAATAATTTACTTTTTTAGATATTTGAGTTATATTAAGTGGATTTGATATAAAAACTAAACAATCATAATTTTTATCTCCTTCAAAACTAACTTTTTTATATTTTTTTTCTATTATATTTATTGAATTATTATTATTTAATTGTTTTTTTTCATCATCAAAGAGAATTGTAATATTTCTATCATTTTCATTATTTACAATTAATTCTATTTCAAATTGAGAAATATTTTCCCATTCAAGACTAAAGTTAAGAGGTTCATTTTTTTTTATATAAATAGGAATATGAATTCCTTCTGACAAGACTATATTTGTTGTTTGATTAAAAAATCTCATTTCAAATTCACAATATTCTGAACATGAAAATTTAAACAAACCAAAAGGAGAATTAATTATAAATGGATAATTATAAGTAATATTATCAAATTCTAACAAATTATCTATTGTTACTATATTATTAATATACTTTTTATATTGCATTGCAACATTACCTCTTAATTTATTTATGTAAATAAAAGAGTTAATGTCTAAATAAATTCCTAAATAATAAATTTCATTATTCTGGTTTAAAGAAATATAATAACTTTTATTAAAATCTGTATTAATATATTTGATACTTTTATTAAAATATATTATTTTAAAAGTAAAATTTTGAACATTTTTAGAACTTACTGTAAATGATATTATATTTTCATTCACATTATTTTTTGAAAAGACAAAAATATTTACAGCACGAGATCTATTAGATATTATCTTATCAAAAAATATTGTTGAATTTTTTGATGAATAAATTACTATTGAAGCATTAATTTTATTTGATAAAAATGAATTTTGATTAATAATAAATTTTTTTGTATCATTTATATTTGAATTAAATACTTTTTCATAATCATTTGAAACTTCAATAGGTTTTTGAATTTTTTGATATATTAATTCATTCATAGGCTCAAAATTATTTTCATCAAATTCAATTCCAATTATAACAAAATTATTTTTTTTTTTTATTAAAGAAAAATGATTATTATCTAAAGTATCCATTGTTTCAAAAGAATCTAAATTGTTCATTTTTGTTATGTTTTCATAATAAATTGAGTCATTAAATAAATATTTTTGATGCATTTTATTTTTATTATATGTTATCATATATGTAATAGTTTCTCCAATTCCTTCGTCAGTAATATTATTAACTAGAAAAACAATATTTGGTGAAACAATTATAAAACTATTTTTTTCAAAATCATTTTTTATTGTTTTAATACTTAAATCATCAGATAAATAAATTAATAATTTTAATTGTGAATATTTTTTGATATATTGATTTATACAATCATATTTTATTTCATAGTCTTTATTATAATCATATTCTTCATAACCTCTATATGATTTTTTATATTCATCTTTATCACTACTATTCTTAAAAATAATTCTACATTTTACATAATCTTTTTCATTAAACCAATCATAATTTATATATTTTTTATTAAATTTTTTTGCTGGGATTTTAAAATGAAATATAATATTTTCAATTATTCCAACTTCTAATTTAAAACTTTCATTATTAATTAAATAATAATTTGTAGGATTATATAATTGGAATCTAAATTTTAAATCTTTGTTCGGTGTTTCAAAATATTCCAAATAAAATGTAATATAAAACTTATCTTTTACAATATCAAGAATATTATCTATATATATTATATTTTTTTTCTCATGTTGTTTTTCTTTTATATTTTTTAATAAATTTAGATTTTCTTCATTTAATATTTTGTAAATGTCTTTTCTGTATTTATGTATATAAATATTCATATTTCCATAATTCGTATTTTTACTTAAATATATTAAATCCATAATTATTGATTTATTTTCATATGATTGAAAATCATATTCAAAGATTTTATATTGTGTTATTGAGTTAAGTTCAATGAATTCTTGAGAATAAAAATTTGATTTGGTATAATAATAATCAAAATATTCATAATATAATAGACTTTTGGAATAAATTGAAATATAATTATATACATTTAATAATGGATTATCAATATCAATTAAAAAATATTCATTATATTTAAGATTAATTAAATTAGATTGATTGAAATAATAATTTTTATCATCATTATTTTTTAAGGATAAATAATAACCAAAATTTACTGATTTAATTTCTTTATTTTCTATTTTTAATATTCTAAATTTATTCTCTTCTGTTTTAATAAATAGAAAAACAATTGGTTTATCAATTTGAAAATATTTTTCTGTAACATTGTTATAATTGCTATATCCAAAAAAAAATGTTAATAAAGTATCTTCAGTTGATTTTATTGTTACATTATTTTCATTTAAATTGTTTGTTTTTTTTATTATTCTCTTATTATTTGTTAATGTAATATTTTCATTATTCATTAATATATTTGTTGTTGTATTTTTCCTTTTTGGAAATAATTGAATTTGATAATAATTAATTTGTGTTATTTTGCCAATTTTATAAGATTTATTTTTTTTTATAAAAAATGAAGCTGAATATGAATTATTATTATAATTAAAGTCTTTACTATTATCTTGTATAATAAAACTTTTAAATGTGAATCTTGTATCGTTAGAAGGAATAATTTTGTAAACTTCACCTTTATCATTAATTTCAATATAATCATTTATTTCTTTAAAATTTAGACTAAAAATTTCTTCAATTGATTTATATAAATTATTTCTATAAATAGTTAAATTTCCATATTCTATATCTAAATATATAATTTCTTTACCAGGATTATTTGAAGTGAAAAGATAATATGTTTCTTCTCCAGAAGATAATAATATTGATTCCTTATTAAAATTTCTATTATCATATATATTAATATTTTTATCTGTAAATATAAAATAAAAAATATTATTTACATTTTTATTTCCAATTAATGTAAAGTTAATAAATTCATAAGTATTAAATATTTCTATAGGAATGATATAAAAATTTAATGTTTTATTATTAAATAAATTGTTATCAAATATTATATGTTTACTTTGATTTGAATAAATTATTAAATTTTTTGTTCCTTGAAATGATTTATCATATATAAAAAACCTTTGTTTTCCATCTTTTAAAGTTTTAGTACAATTTGTATTAATTACTTCAGGAAATAATTCAACAATAATTTCATTTTTTTCAATATCTTGATAAAAAATTTCTGCTTTAAATTCCACTAATATACCATTTATATTATCATTAATTTCTCTAGTAATATTATTCAAATTTTTATCAATATATAAAAATTCTTGTGTCATTTTACAAGTTGATATAATTTCATATTTAAATTCATCATAATTTTCCTCACTCATTTTATAATTGATATATTTACATTCAATTAAAAAATTAATATCTAATATTGTTGATATTAAAATAAAATATGATTTATTAATATTTTCAGGTGCTTGTAAATCAATAAAAAATGATCTTTTTATAATATCACCAACTAAATGAAAAGGAATGTGTAATTCTTCATTTTGGTTTAATTTAGAAATCAAATTATTATCAAAACTTATTATTGAAATTGATATTGTATTAATTTCAATATTTTCTTCATCTTCATCTAAACTTTCCCAATTAATATTAATTAATGATTTTTGGTAAGTAGGATTTAACACATAAGAAATATATTTTGAATCATTTATACTTCTCTCTATTATTTCTTTATTATCTAGATTATAAATATTTAAATCTATATATAAATCATCAAACTTAGTATTTGTAGAAACTTCAATTAAATTATATTTATTATTATTAACAGTCAAATTCAAGGACCCATTTTTTAAATTCCAAAAATGTATTATAAAAGATTTTTCAATAGAATAGGTTTTATTAATATTATTATATAACACAAATTTTTCATGTCCGTCAAAGCAGTCAATATCAATGGAAAAATTGAAATAATATGTGTTATTGGCTTCTAAATTGAGATGAAAAAAATAATTTTTAGACTTTATTGTTGTTAAATTTTTTTTTTTATTATCATATAAATACAATTCACCTATACATTGAGTTTGATGATTCAGTATTATATTTTTTGATGAATTTGAATATTTATACAAAATATTATCTTCTTCATAATATATTGTATATATTTTTAATTCAAAAACTTCATTAATATATTCTATTCCAAAAATTGTTTTAATAAATATAAGAAAAATAAAGATATACATATTTGTTTTAATATTTGAAAAAAAATTATTTAATTTAATATTCTAATATCTAATAATTATTCTTTAATTCATAAAAAATAATTCAATAAAATTATTATAAATTAATTAAAATAATATATAAAATACTAAAATTACCATATTTTGCCTTGTTTTTGAGTTTATTTTATTTGATGAAGTATTTGAAATCCTTTCTATATAAGCTTTATTATATTTTATTGAATATTGAAATTATCTGAGTTTCCAAACAAATAATATCCTTTATCTTCATTTTCTTTATACATATTAAAATAATTAATCATAATGTATAATTATCTTATTGTTTTTTATTCACATTCACATAAATTACAATGTGATTATATTTTTGAAAATAAATAAAAATATATTTTTTAGATTATTTATTTTTTTAATTTCAAATTTAGATGTATTTAACATATGTATTTTTTGTTTTAAATTTGTTAATGATATTTTTGAATCTCTTTCTGTTTTATTTAAAACTAAATTTTTTAATTCTTTAAAATCTGGACTTTTAATTTTTAAATATTTTCTGTTATAAAATTTTAAATATCATTCATTTTTATTTATAGGTGAAATATGAGAGATATTTCCTCTGAATTCAGAAAGATTTCTATTCATATTTTTTTTTGAAAAAAAATTTGAATCTAAAAAAATAAACTTTCTAAAAGAATCATGTCTCTTAAAAAAAAATTTACTCCAATTTATTATAACATAAAAAAATAAAATAAATATTTATTATTGATTTTAAAACAATTCTTATATTTTTTTAAATATTAAATTAAAAAATCAAATAAATATTAAATATTTATTTAAAAGTTTATTTATAAATTTAATATTAAATCAAAATAAAAAAATAAAAAATATGTATTTAAAATTTTTTTTTTTCATTCTCATAATAATTCCAAATATAAAATCTGAATTAGAAGCAAGAATTCGTATAACTTCAAATAATAAATTCATAATAGAAACATCAAATTTTTCAGAAACAGAACTTTACATAGCAAAAGCATATTATAATAATTCTTTAAATGAAATAGGATGGGATTCTTTATCAATAACAACAAATAATATTTTTTCTGATGAAATTCAAATGCAAAGTGTAGGAAAAATTGAAGCATTTGTTACAAAAGATAGAATATTTAATCATTATAAAAATATAATGTCTTTTGATAGTTTAAATGGAAAATCATTAGATTTTTTAATAAAACAAGAAAATTTTATTAATGAACAATATAAAAATAATCCTAATGATATATATTTTTATTTAGCTCATTTAATTTTACTTCAATTTAATTCTCTTTATGAAGAATATAATTTAATATGTGAAAAAGATAAAAAAATTAATAAAGAAGGATTTTATTTAATGCAATATCAAGCAGATTTAATTGAAATAAATAAAAAATTTAATCGTCCAAATTATTCAGAAATGACAAATGAAGAATTAAGAAATTATTTATTAAATAGATCACACTGTTCTGCTTTATTTAAAGTAAAAGATGATTTATCTGATATTTTTTTTGGTCATAATACTTGGCATTCATATGCAATGATGACTAGAATATTCAAAGAATATAATATTAATTTAAATCATCCATTAATTAAATCAAAAAATGTTTTATTTTCATCTTATCCAGCAACTTTAAATTCTTTAGATGATTTTTATATTACAAATCAAGAATTAATTGTAATTGAAACAACAAATATTTTTTTTAATAATACTTTATATGATTATATTAATCCAAATTCTCTTTTATGTTGGCAAAGAGTAATAATTTCAAATTTTTTGTCTGAAACTTCATTAGAATGGACAAAACATTTTTCAAAATATTCATCTGGAACTTATAATGATATGTTTATGATTTTAGATGGAAAAAAAATTGACTTAGAAAATAAAAAAATAGAAGAAAATAGTTTTTATATTATTGAAACATTACCAAATTATACTTTTGTAAATGATGTAACTGATTATTTAAAAAGAAGTTATTTTCCAAGTTATAATATTCCATTTGATAAAGAAAATACAAAAATTTCAAATATTTCAAATTTTTTAAAAGAAAGACCATCATTTAGACCAGATGTTGATTATGATTTTTCTCCAAGAGCAAAAATTTTTAGAAGAGATCAATATAAAATAAATGATATTGAATCAATGAAAAAAATGATGAGATATAATAATTATTTGAAAGAAGAATTTTCTTTAAATAAACCAACTTATACTATTTCAGCAAGAGGAGATTTAAAAAAAGATAGTTCTTGTCATGGGGCATATGATGCTAAAATTTCTTCTATTAAAGATATTAAAGGAAAAAAATATAAAAAAATTTATATTATTAGTGGACCTACTTATGATGATGGATTAATGCCTTTTAATTGGAATAATACTGAGAATCAAAATTGTAAAAAATTAAAAAGAGAAGGTTTAAAAGATGAAATGAAGTATGATTGGGTTGAATATATAAATAAATTTAATTAATTATATTAATTTAAAATTTTGGATTTTTATTTGATTTATTTTATTTTTTTTTATTATTATATTTATAAAAGATATATGAAATAATTTTTAATTTGATTATATTTTATTGGATATAAATTAGGTTTAAATATATATTTCAATTTTTTATAATAAAATAAAATTTTAAAAAATGTTAAATTAAATTTTAAAAATGAATTATCAAAAATATCTTTTTTTTTTTAATTTTTTTCATTTGTCTCATTAATAATATCTAATTTCTTTTTAATTATTTTTTGTGTTTTTTCTTTATTTTCTTCATTATTTATTATATTATTATTTTTTTCATTATCATCTTTTATAATTAAATCTGCAATATTTTCTGTTTTTCCTAAAATTGAATTGATTTGAGATGTTTTAACTTTATTTGAGGAATTAGAGTTTAAAATTTTTTTAAAATAATTATCAAAACTATAATTCCCTTCATCAACTTCATCATTATCATTATCATCAATATTATTATTACTATTATTTGTATTTTGTTTTAATAAATTTGAATTTATATTATTCATTGATGAATTATTTTGTAATATTCCTTTTTTCTTAGGAGTAAATTTAATTTTTTTATGATTTTCATTTGTTTGAGATTTTGATAATAAATTATTTGCTGAATAATTATTATTATAATTTATTGTTTTATATTTTTTTTTCTTTTGAATTGAACTATTTCTTAAATTTATAACTGAATTCGATATTATTTTTTTATTATTAATTTTTCCATTATTATTAATTTTCTTTATTTGTTTTATTATTTTATTTTTCTGATTTGAATTTGAACTAATATTTGAATTATTTAAATTTGACGAAAATGATTTTCTTTTATTGAAATTATCATTTAACGAATTTGAATTATTAGTTTTATTTTCATTATTATTATTTACAATATTAATTTGTTTTGAATTATTATTAAACATATATTTTGGAGTTACTAAATCATCAATATCAAATTCAATTTTATTTTCTTCAATAGTATCAAAAGGATTTATAAATTTATTAATATTACTTCTTCTTTTATTTATTTCATTATTTTTTATTATATTATTGTTTTCACTACATTCTCCATCTTCTTCTTCTTCTTCTTCATCATCAAATAAATTTATTTCTGCTTTGGCTAAATTATTTTTATTGAGATTATTATCATTTTTATTTGATTCTTGAATAATATTTATTTTTTTCTTGTAATTATTTTTTGGATGTGGAATTTTATTTTGTTTTTTATTATCTTTTTTTAATATATTACTGTAATAATTATTTTTTGGTATATAATATTGTTTTAAATTTTTTTGTTGGAATTCTTGACTAGTATTATTAATATTAACATCTGAATTATTTTTATTAATATTATCTTCATTATTATAAATTTCTTTTAAATTTTTTTTATTATCTTCATTATTATAATTATTATTATTGGAATTCCTATTTCTTTCATTATTAAAATATTCTATATCATTAAAATAATTTAAATTATTTAATGATTTAGAAATAATATCATTGTTATCATCATTAATATCAGAATTCCTATTAAAAATATTCTTAAAAGATGAAGATGATATTTTAATTATATGATGCTTATTATTATTATCATTATCCTGATTCTTATTATTATTATTTTCTAAATCTGGATTTAATTGTATTAATGATGAAATATTGATTTTTTTTTTATATTCAAAATTATTATTTTTATTATCATTAATCAAATTTTCTTTATTTAAATTATTTTCTAAATCATCAATATTTTCATAATTTATATTATCATTTTTTTCAATCTTATCATTAATATTTTTGTCAATTATATTTTCAATTTTTATAATTTCATCAAACTTATTTTCTTTATTATCATTTATAATATTTTTGTTTTCTATATTATTATTAAAAATATTTTTATTATTATTATTAATATCTTTAATCATAATATTATCATTATTTATATTACCATTAAAATTATTTTTATTATCATCATTTTTTACATCATTTATTAATTTATCATTATTCATATTTTCTTCAATCATGATATTTTTATTAATAATATTATTATTTTTATCATATATATCTGAATTTACTATTTTTTCCTTTAATTCATTTTCTATATTAGTTGAAAAAATGTTTTCTGAATTTTTTTCTTTTTCTATATTTAATCCATTTTGTAATGAATTTTCTTTTATTTGATTATTTATTAAATTAATATTATTAGATTCATTTTGGCTAATATTTTCATTAACTTGAATAAATGGAATTTGACTATTTTTATTTATATTTTCTGGTATATTTATTATTTCAATTTTCTTAATTTTTCTTTTTTTTGATGGATTTAAAGTATTTGATTTTTCTTTTTCCTTAATTTGTTGCTTTATTTCTTTTAAATTAATTTTTATTTTACCATTTTCTTCAACTATTGTTTTATTTGACTTTTTATTAATTATTTGTTCTTTTTCTAATTCATCAGAAGAATAAAATAATCTTTCTTCAACAGGAATATAATTTTCATTATTATTATTTTTTAAATTAGAATTATTTCCATTTAAATAATTTTGTTCAATATATTTTTTTTGTTTAAAATTTGTTTTAATTTTCAAATTATCATTACTTAAATTTTTTTTATCATTTAAACTTAATCTTCTATAATTACTATTTTCATTTACATCAAGAGTTACAATATTATTTTTTTTATTAAATTTATTTTCTCTATAAGTATTAAAAATTTTATTTCTATTTTCTTTATTATTATAAATAATATTATCGTGCTTTAACAATTGTTTAAACATTATATTATTATTTATATTTTTAGCTTCTTTTATTAATTTTTCAATTTCAGGATCATTTTCATTTTTAATTTTTTTTTTTATAAAATTCTTTTTTCTGTTTCTTATTTCATTTTTTTTATTTTTAAAATGTTTATTATGTTCTC
>JAEEGK010017686.1_pt1 | contig 15504 bp, 8 predicted proteins | sample 8958771 | NCBI WGS metagenome assembly JAEEGK01 (sample SAMN16246547, study PRJNA631951) | gut metagenome | biome: gut microbiome; feature: rumen; material: SC-attached | host: Bos | place: Iran: Karaj | collected 2018-10
TTTGCGGACAGTGACGGCGACGGTTGGGGAGATATCAAAGGCGTAACGCAGCATCTGGATTACCTTGACGAGCTTGGTGTAACCGCACTTTGGCTCAGCCCCCTTCATCCTTCCGATTCTTACCACGGTTATGATGTCACAGATTATAACGCCATCAATCCAAAGCTTGGAACGGAGGCTGATTTCCAGGATCTTCTTGATAAGGCCCGTGCCAGGGGAATCCATATTTACATGGACTATGTGCTGAACCATTCCGGTAAGGGTCATCCCTGGTTCAAGGAGGCTCTGTCAGATCCCACAAGCCCGTACAGGAACTATTATTTCATCACTTCCAACCCTGCATCGGATTATTCATCATTCCCCATGCTTGCAGGTTATTCCTACAACAGCGGAGAATGGAAACTTGCAACTTCCGGTGCGCCCAAGATTACTGTAACCGCTACTGACGAGGCCCTTACAAACGGTACTCTTGACTGGAATCTTTATTGGTGGACCTCTCAGGGAGCCAATGAAACCAGGTTCGCCGACAATGGCGATGGCACCTATTCCGTAGTAATGAATGTAAACGGCACCATCGGCCTTCTGGTAAGAAAGTACATGAACTGGGATAACGGTTCTAAATTCGGAGCCAAGTCCGGTGCTTCAACCATAACTTTGGGTACTCCATTCGAGCTGGCTGCCGATGGCGGAGACATCTCCTTTACCGGTAACGGCCGATATAAATTTACACTTTCCGATGTCAATACGGTGAACGTATACTTTATGGCCGCCTTCGGCGAATGGATGCCGGATCTTAACTACGGCGCCGTTGCAAGTGCAGAGACCAACGACTGCTTCAAGGCTATCGCCGTTTCTGCCGACAAATGGATCCAGATGGGTGTAGACGGCTTCCGTCTAGATGCTGTAAAGCACATCTGCGGCGGTATGTATTCCTTCAACAATACTTCCAATCAGACCTTGCTGGACAAGTGGTATCAGCGTTGCAATTTAACTTATAAGCAAACCGGCCGCTCCGGAGACCTGTTCATGGTAGGCGAGGCCTGGCTGGACCACGATCAGGAGCGCTACTACTATAAGGGCATCCCTTCTTGCTTCGAGTTCGAATACTGGGGCAAGCTCAAGAATGCTCTGGGCGGAAGTGCAAATACTTACGCAAGGGATGTGGCAGGCTATATTCTCTCTCACAAGATGGTTCGCGACGATGCTCAAACTTCACTGTTTATGACCAACCACGACCAGGATCGCGCAGCAAGTGATTTGAACAAGAATATCGTTAAGGAGAAGCAGGCTGCGGCTATTCTGCTGACCAGTGGCGGCAAGCCTTTCATCTATCAGGGAGAGGAGCTTGGCTACTGGGGTACAAAGGCTGGCGGAGACGAGTATGTGCGCACGCCTATGAAGTGGAACAAGGTTGGTTCTGTCGCTTCTTCTGCCCTTGGCGGTAAGGTGGATAATGCTATGCTTACAGAAAGCATATCGGTTGAGGCGCAAACCGCCGATGCTTCCTCTTTGCTGAATGTTTACAAGACCTTTGCTAAGCTTCGCAATACTTATCCGGCTCTAGCAGAGGGCGAAATGTTGGAGCATGGCACTTACAATAGTAGCAATGGCAGCTTTGGAAGCATTGCTTGCTGGTATATGCAGAAGGATGGTCAGAAGCTTCTGGTGGTTCACAACACTGCTGCAAGCACTAAGTCCCTTGCTTTCACTGCCGACAACCTTAGCAAGCCTGTTGCCCTCTTGGGCGAGGCTACTATCCAGGGACAGACCCTTAACCTTGGTGCCAATAGTTCCGTAGTTTTTGAGTTATAATTGATATGAAAAAAATACTAATACTTTTATCAGCATTATTGCTGGTTGCATGTGCCGGGAACAAAAAGGTTGAAAAGCCGCTGCATCCGGAGTGGACATATAACTCCGTAGTATACGAGGTAAACATCAGGCAGTTCTCACCCGAGGGCACATTCAAAGGCGTAGAAGCCCAACTGCCTCGCCTTAAAGAACTGGGAGTAGACGTACTCTGGCTCATGCCAATGTACCAGATCGGCACAGAAGAACGCAAGGGCAGCCTTGGCTCTTACTATGCCATCTCAGACTACAAGAAAGTAAACCCGGAATTCGGCACCATGGAAGACTTCCAGAGCCTTCTTGACGCCGCACACGCCCAGGGCTTCAAAGTAATCCTTGACTGGGTTGCAAACCAGACCGCCCCGGACCACGTATGGATGACAGAAAAACCGGCCGACTTCTACGAGCGCGACTCCCTTGGCAACGCCATCTGGGAGTACGACTGGACTGATACCCGCAGCCTGAACTACGAGAATCAGGAAGTTTGGTGGGCCCAGGACGACGCAATGCGCTTCTGGCTACAGAAGGGCGTTGACGGCTTCCGCTGCGACGCCGCAGGCGAGGTCCCGGCAGACTTCTGGTTCGGCATCCTGCCCAAGATGAATGCCGACTATCCGGAAATTTACCTTCTGGCCGAGGCCGAGCGCGACACTCTGGCAGACCCTACAGTCACCTTCGACGCAAACTACGCCTGGGAACTTCATCACCTGCTTAACAGCATGGCCAGGGGTGAAAAGACAGTCAAGGACCTGCAGGACTATGTGACCCGCGATGCAAGCCGCTTCCCCAAAGAAGCCTTCCGCCTGATGTTCACATCCAACCACGACGAGAACTCCTGGAGCGGCACTGAATTCGAGCGTGAAGGCGCTTACGCCAACGCCTGCGCAGTGCTTTGCTTCACCCTTCCCAATGGCCAGCCCCTCATCTACACCGGTCAGGAAATCGGCCTTGACCGCCGTCTGGCCTTCTTTGAGAAGGATCCTATCACAGACTGGAGCGCCAACGAGTTCACAACTTTCTGGAAGACCTTGGTGGATCTCAAACACAACAATCCCGCTCTTGCAGCCGGCGAGCGTGGCGGCGACATTGTATGGTGGGAAGCCCCGGAAGGCCTTGTAGCCTTCCACCGCGAGGTCGAGGGTAATAAAGTCATAGTACTTGCCAACTTTGATAAGTCAGAGCCTGTTACCAGGGTACTCAAACTTGACGGTGAATACAAGGAAGTTTTTAAGGACACTACAATGAGTGGCGAGCTTACCATCACTCTGGCTCCCGGAGAGTATATGGTCTTGACAAAGTAATTGAATATGAAATACTTAACTATTCTCAGCCTTTGGCTTGTGTGCGCTTGTACACAGCCGAAGGCTTTTGATTCAGCATCCGTTGCAGATGCTCCTGACGGTGCAATCCAACACGTAGAACCCCCTTGCTGGTGGACCGGCATGAAAACCGGACTCCAACTTCTGGTGAACGGCCCGGAAATATCCGCATACGATAATGTGGCCTTCGAGGGCCTGGCCGGCATAAAGGTGGCAAAGGTGACCAAGGCCGACAGCCCCAACTATCTGTTCGTAGACCTTACCATCGGCTCAGGAGCAGAGGCAGGGGAGGGCTGGCTTGTCTTTAAAAATGAGGCAGGCGACCGGTTCAAATACCCTTACACCATCGGCAAAAAGGCAGATGGCGGTCGCGAGAGCTTTACTACGGCCGATATGATCTATCTTATTTTCCCTGACCGCTTTGCCAATGGCGATCCGTCCAATGACGACATGCCCGGAATGAAGGAAAAGGCAGACCGCAACGTGAACCTGGGCCGCCACGGAGGCGACATAAAGGGCATAATCGACCATCTGGACTATGTGGCTGAGCTGGGCGCTACCGCTATTTGGTGCACTCCGCTGCTGGTGGACGACCAGAGCTTTGAATCCTATCACGGCTATGCCTGCGGGGACTATTACAAAATTGACCCGCGCATGGGCAGCAACGAGCTTTACCGGGAGTTTGTGGACAAGGCTCATGAGAAGGGCCTGAAGGTCATAATGGACATCGTTACAAACCATTGTGGCACTGATCATTGGTGGATGAAGGACCTGCCTTTCAAGGATTGGATTCACGTTTTCCCGGAATTCACGGGCTCCAATATTGCCTTCTCTACCAACATGGATCCCAATGCATCTAAGTACGACCTTAACCTGCAGGAGAGTGGTTGGTTCGTGCCGAGTATGCCGGATATGAATCTGGATAATCCATTCACACTTAAGTATTTCCAGCAGTGGGCTGTTTGGTGGGTAGAGTACGCAGGTCTTGACGGCCTTCGCGTGGATACCTATCCTTACAACGAGAAAGAGCCCATGAGCCGCTGGTGCGCTGCCGTGCGTGCAGAGTATCCGTGGATTAATATAGTGGGCGAGTGCTGGACCATGTCTTACCCGCAGCTGGCTTATTGGCAGGCGGATGCTGCTACGCCTGACGGCTTTAACAGCAACTTGCCGTCGATCATGGACTTCCCTCTGTGCGAGGCCCTTACTGCTGCCATTTGCGAGAGCGGCGACAATCCCGGCTGGGGCCGTGGCATGACCCGCATCTACGACTGCCTTAGCCATGATTTCGTGTACAAGGATCTGTCCCACATGATGACCTTCTTTGCGAACCACGACCATGGTCGTATGGGCGATACTTTCAATCACGATCCGGCCCGTATGAAGGAGGCCATTGCACTTTTGGCAACCATCCGCGGCATCCCCCAGCTGTATAATGGCGACGAGATGATGTTCTCCCACGTGCCTGGTGACGATTGGAGCGATGGTGCCAAGCGTATTGATTTCCCCGGTGGCTGGCCCGGCGATGCGGTGAACCTCTTCACCCCTGAAGGCCGCGCCGCCGCAGGTGGTGCTTATGCCGATGCCGCCGATCTTCACGACTACACCGCCACGCTCTTTAACTGGCGTAAAGGAAAGAAGGTGCTGCACGACGGCAAGACCATGCACTTCCTTGGCCGCGACAACACCTACGCCTTCTTCCGTTACAATGACACCGACGCAGTCTTTGTCTTTGTAAACAACTCAAACTCTGACAAGGCAGTTCCCTGGGATCACTACGCCGAGCTTGCCCCCGCCTCTGTCCAGGCCCGCAATGTAGTCACCGGCACCCCCGTCACCCTAGACGCCAACCTTTCCCTTCCCGCCAACTCCGTCCTCATCGCCGAGTACACACGGTAGTGTCACAATGAGTCAATCCGCGCCTATCGCTGGAAAAAAGACAAACTGATTGTTGAAGAAGTCGATTCTCAGAACAAAAGGGCCTGTTTCGTGCACGAGGCGGGGGGAAAGTCCTGTTATTTGCGGAAATATTCGTATATTTACCTCAAGAAAACAGTTTTATGAACTCCATCGGCAGCATATTCCCATTTGACAAAGAAATAAGGTAGTATTTATTTAACTATATTTGTAGTTGTACTGTCGGTGTTTGGCAGGAGAGATCGTGTTTAGCACTATGAGCAAGCAAGAAAATAAACAGCAGTATCTGGATTTCGATCAGTATATCCGCCAGGGAGAACCCGCCCAAAAAGAAAGGGCGGAAGCTTGGCGGGTAGCCATCGGCCTGCAGGCTGTAGATGGGCTCAATACCTCTGAATACCTCCACCAAACCGCCCGTAAAAATATCGAAGGGGACATCACCATAGATGAAGCCCGGGAGCTTATCAAGTCGTATTACCTGTCCAAGAAGCAGCGGGAATCAAATGACGAAGAGAAGCAGGAGGCAGATACCGTTTCGGCGAATATTACCAAGATCCTGTCTTCAAACACGTTTGATTTCAGTGTCGGCGGCATTGTCTCGCTTCACCGCAGGATCTTTACGGGTGTGTTCAAACACGCCGGTAAACTGCGGGATTACGACATCTCAAAGAAAGAATGGATCCTGGAGGGAGAATCTGTCAGTTACCTGAACTGGGAAGATTTGTCCCGTGCCCTGGAGTATGAGGTTGAACAGGAACGCTCCTTCAATTACAAAGGGCTTACGCAAGACGAAATGGTAGCGCACATTACGCAGTTCGTGTCCGGACTGTGGCAGGTGCACGCCTTTTGTGAAGGGAATACACGCACAACGGCTGTCTTTACCATTCAGTATTTACGATCCATTGGGTTCCAAATCAATAATGAATTGTTCGCCAACCATTCCTGGTATTTCCGTAATGCGCTAGTAAGGGCAAACTACAGAAATGCTTTAAAGGGAATTGACTATTCTCCTGTGTATCTTGAGCGTTTCTTCCAGAATCTGCTGCTCGGAGAGCAATGGGACCTCCGGAACCGATACCTCCACATTCATCCCACGCAAGAGTGGGCTGTCCAGCCCAACCTTGCCATCCCGGCTAATTCCCCCGCAAGCACCCCGCAAGCACCCAGCAAGTACCCAGCAAGTTGGGGAGAGGTAACAAGAAATCAAGAGGCTTTGGTCGCAGCCATCGGAGAGGGCGAATTGTCTGTAACCGAGCAACTTGCCGCTCTGGGATTGAAAGACAGAATGAACTTCGTCACTCTCTTTCTCAACCCTGCGATCCAATCCGGTTTTGTGCAGGCTCTCTATCCCGACAAACCCCGTCACCCTCGCCAGAAGTACCTTCTGACGGCTAAGGGAATGATGCTGTTGCGAATGATGAAAGAGAGATGAATAATTTAATTCCTGGTTCTTTATCTTTAGAGATTAATCAATAAAACTTAGCGATATGAAAATAAAGACATTATCGGTTTTGTCTGTCATTACGACTTTGGCTATGCTGTTAGCGTTTCTGGGGTGTAACAAGTCTATGTCATCTTCTGAGGATTCGGATGACATAAAGGATACTCCAGAGAAAATGATTGATGCTCCGCGCAGGGATATTGTTTTGACAAAAGCACAGGAAACTTATGTCAAGGCAGGTAATCAGTTTGCCTATAAATGGCTCAAAATAGTCAATGATGAAAGGAAAGGGAGCTGGTTTGTTTCTCCGATGAGTTTCCAGTTTACCCTTGCGATGCTAGCAAACGGAGCAAGTGATCCTGCATTAACCGATATTTGCGATGTTTTAGGATATGGAAATGATGGAATAGAAGTGCTTGACGACTATATTAAGACCCTGTTGAGCCAGCTATCCGACATTGATCCGAATACAGAAAGCGGAATTGCCAATATGGTTTTGGCTGCCAAAGGATTCCCGTTCACATCTGAGTATAAAAGTAAAGTTTCGGACATATTTAATGCAACAGCACATGAGATGAGTTTTTCCAATTTGTCAGCTGTCGCGGATTGGGTTAATAAATGGACTTCAGATAATACTAAGGGTATGATCAATGAGGCTGTCAGTGTTGATAATCTTAGTGACGACCTTAGATCTATCTTGGGAAACACTGTTTATTTTAAGGGCAAATGGGTCAGTCGTTTTCATAAGGGAAACACAACAGACGAGGTGTTTACATTGGAGAATGGAACAAAAAAGACCATTCTAATGATGAAACAAAAAGGTGAGTTTCTGTGCAGACAAACAAGTATTTATAAGCAGCTTACGATGCCTTATGGTAATGGCGCTTATCAGATGATGGTTTTTTTACCGCTGAATAGTAATACAATTAATAGCGTTATAGATAACCTACAAAAAGAGGGTACAGTGTTCGGAGAACAGAACGAGGCCGATGTTTGGTTCCCGAAGTTTGAATCCGAGACAGCAAAACTTAGTCTGAAGACTCACATGACAAGATTAGGGATGAGCGTCTCCTCTTTTTTGGGTTTGAATTATGTTGGAATGCAACCCTCTCTTATTGATGGTAATATAAGTGAAGTATTGCATACGGCAAAAATTAAAGTTGACGAGGTTGGGTCCGAGGCGGCTGGGGTAACTATTGTTACAAACATGACAGGAGCTGCACCTCCTTCACAAAAAAAGGTATTTGAATTTCATGCCAATCGCCCGTTCTTATATATTATTTCAGAAGTAAGTACCGGAGCTGTTCTATTTGCCGGCAAGTATGACGGGCAATAAATAATTCCCTCCCCGCCAACTCCGTCCTCATCGCCGAGTACGCACGGTAGAATTTAATATAGAATTATTTGCGTATTCGGAAAAAGTGATTACCTTTGCAGAAGTGATTCTACGGATTCGCTGCATACTGGGCTGATGATTTTTTCATCAGCCTTCAGTTTTATATAATCGCCTCAAACTCTTTCCATCAAAAATAAGTATACTTGTTATCGCGTATCCATTCTTGATGTAACCCCTTATCGTACGTAACATATAACCATCAGTTAGATTGCAATGGCGGATTATGATACAGTCGGATTGCGCTAATCCGCCATGCAGCATATTACGAAATGCATTCTTAGGCTGTGTCGTAGTATATGATTCATATTCCACGAAAACTCCATCTACAAGGAGATCCGGACATTTCCGATAATATCGTGTCTCTATAAGTTCGCCAAATACCTCTTGATAAATAGGATCCTTATAGTGAACGGCACGAAGTATTTTTACTTCATGTCCGTTTTTAGCCAGGTATTCTGCTATGGCTAATATATCATAATAATCCGATCCCGATGTCTCCAGGCCCATCATCATCCAAATCTTACCACCAATCGGATAGTCTTTGTACAGTACAAACAAATCACACTCTTCCATGCGACCAAAACAACTAATATGCTGATTGTGAAGGGAGCTGTTTCCAAGAGAAGGAAGACGTTGACGCTCCTGATTTCATTATCGGCCGATTCCACGACCAAAGCTATCATTCGGAACAAATATAGGAAATATATTCAACAATGTATACGGTTATTGTGGTTTTTTCTGCATAAGGTGATTATAGATAATTTATTAGCTATGTGTTTAGCCTGTCGCGCTTTTATAACATGCGAAGTGTATACATGCTTGGTAATCAGAGGTGGTGTGGGGCAATACATGGCGCACAAGCCCCCGGGTGGGGCCTTCGTCCCTTCCGCCAGACTGGCGATGGGGCCGTGAGAGCCTTGACAGAAACGCGCAGTGGCCGGGCCGGCGCGTCGGGAGTTAGTGGGCATGCGCAGCGAATGGTAGCCAAGCCCGCTGGACAGGCCTATGCTTGCATCAGGACTGGACAAGGGATTGGGCATGACGGACATTGTTTGACGACGTTAGGCTTGCGAAGCAAGACTAAAAGGAGGAGTTGGACGGTCAAATGAGCGAGTGGGCGCGTCTTCTGTCGCAGGCCGAAAGGCCCTGTTGCCAGGCGGGTGGGGAAGTAGATGCCCGATCCGGTCGGGCATGACAATGGACTGTCGTTAGGGAAAAATTTTGAAAAAAGCGGAGAATTGAGTATCTTTAAAAGCTAATTTTTAGATACTCAATTTTCTGTTTATATGATATTCAAAAGACTAATAGCAATAGTAGCGGCAGCAGCAGTTCTTTGGAGCTGCGGCGGCGCCGGCAACAGACCTCAAACAATTGAAGGCGAAACCATTACAAGCCCCGACGGCCATCTTAAGCTGGTTTTTGCCCTGGCTCAGGACGGCACTCCCATGTACAGCCTTGACAAAGACTCACTCAAGGTCGTGCTCCCCTCAAAGCTAGGCTTCGCCCTCTTTGACAACGGCGGAGACCTCCAGACCGGCTTTACCGTAAAAGAAGTCACCCGCGACACCTTTGACGAAGTCTGGGAACCCGTCTGGGGAGAAGAAGCACAAATCCGCAACCACTACAATGAGCTTCTTGTAGCCCTCGGCCGCCAGGACGGCACAGCCATGAACATCCGCTTCCGTCTGTACGACGACGGCCTTGGCTTCCGCTACGAATTCCCCATAGAGAACAAGCTCATTTACTTCAACATCAAAGAAGAACTCACAGAGTTTGCCATGACAGGTGACCACACTGCATGGTGGATCCCCGGAGACTACTCAACCCAGGAATTCAACCCCACGGAATCAAAACTCTCACAGGTCAGGAACCTCTCTGACGAACCCCGTCCCCGCGGCGGCGGCCCCCAGCAAGGCTTCTCTCCCACCGGCGTCCAGACCGCCCTTCAAATGAAGACCGCAGAAGGCCTGTACATCAACATCCACGAGGCCGCAGTGCTGGATTACCCCACCACCAACCTTGACATGGATGACAAGAACTTTGTCTTCACCACCCATCTTACCCCCGATGCCCAAGGCGTGAAAGGCCGCATGCAGGCCCCCTGCAAGACCCCCTGGCGCAGCATTATGGTTTGCAACACCGCCATGGAAGTACTGGCATCCCGCCTTGTACTTAACCTTAACGACCCCTGCGCCCTTGACGACGTAAGCTGGATACACCCCGTAAAATACATGGGCGTATGGTGGGAAATGATTACCGGAAAAAGCGAATGGGCCTATACCCACGACTATCCCTCAGTCAAGCTCGGCCTTACAGACTACGAGCACGCAAAGCCCTCCGGCCGCCACGGCGCCAACAATGAAAACGTACGCCGCTACATAGACTTCGCCGCAGAAAACGGCTTTGACGGCATCCTTATAGAAGGCTGGAACATCGGCTGGGAAGACTGGTACGGTCACCACAAGGACTATGTCTTTGACTTCCTTACCCCTTACCCGGACTTCGACCTTCCCGCCCTCAATGCCTATGCCCACCAGAAAGGCATCCGCCTTATAATGCACCACGAGTCTTCATCATCCACCCGCAACTACGAGCATTGGATGGAGCAGGCCTACACCCTTATGAACAAATATGGCTACAATGCTGTCAAGAGCGGATATGTGGGCCCTATCATTCCTTACGGAGACTATCATTACAGCCAGCCCACCATCAACCATTATCACTATGCCGTTGTAGAGGCTGCAAAGCACCATATCATGGTCAATGCCCACGAGGCAGTGCGTCCCACCGGCCTTTGCCGCACCTGGCCTAATATGATTGGCAACGAAAGTGCGATGGGAACCGAGTTCCGCGGCACCATCAAGCCCGGCCATACCACCATCTTCCCCTTCACCCGACTGCAGGGCGGCCCGATGGACTATACCCCCGGTATCTTTGAGGTCGATATGTCCAAAAACAACCCCAACGACCATCAGTTCATGCACCACACCATCGCCAACCAGCTGGGCCTGTACGTAACCTTCTACAGCCCGCTGCAGATGGCCGCAGACCTGCCGGAGCACTATGCCCGCTTCATGGACGCCTTCCAGTTCATAAAGGACGTTGCAGTTGACTGGGAAAAGAGTATTTACATCGACGCAGAACCTGGTTCGCATATAATTACCGCCCGCCATCCCAAGCTTGCAACTTTGAATGCATCGGCACAAAGCACCGCAACGCTGGCAGATGCAAAGAAAGATATGGTAACCAATGCTGCCAAGTTCGTTTATGCCCTGCCGGACAATGCCACAGCAAAGGATCTGGCCAAGGCAAAGGCACATGACGTATGGTATGTGGGAGGCATTTCAAAGGATGCCCGCGAGGTTAGCTTCGCGCTTGACTTCCTTAAGCCCGGCGTTCAGTACGAGGCCACCCTTTACCGCGACGGCGACGACGCAGATTATGAAACCGCTCCTTACTCTTACAAGATAGAAAAGAGCACAGTTACATCTGCAGACAGCGTCACCGTTAAGATTGCCCGCAGCGGCGGCTTTGCCCTATCCCTGAGAGAAATCTTCTAATATGCTGAATATAAAGAAGTTTACCGTTAATCCCTTTCAAGAGAACTGCCTCCTGATTTGGGACGAAACCAGCCACGGCGTAATTGTGGACCCTGGCTGCATGAGAGATGAAGAAACCGCGGAGCTTCTGCATTACGCAGAGGCTTCCGGTGTTGTTGTGAAAAAGATACTGCTGACCCACGGGCACTTTGACCACATTTACGGAGTGAAGGCAGTGGCTGCGGCTCTTGGGGCTACGGTTTACATGAATGCCGCTGATGCAGAGCTGGTTGCAACCGGCAACCAACTGCTTACGCAATACTACCGAATGCCGGACGCTCCCACGGATTTTGAGTTTACGCCCGTGAAAGAGGGGGACGAGATAGCCTTCGGCAATACAAAATTCAGTGTGATTGAGACGCCCGGGCATACTTTTGGCGGGGTGTGCTATTATTGCAAAGAAGAAAAGCTGCTTGTAAGCGGCGACACCCTCTTTGCCGGCGCCATCGGCCGCACGGACTCGCAGTGGGGAGATTATGACAAACTGATAGTGGCCATAATGGAAAAGTTGATGGGCCTGGACGGCGATGTAGAGGTTATTCCGGGCCACGGCCCCGTGACCAATATCGGCTACGAACGAACCCATAACCCGTTCCTGCAGCCATTTAACGAGCCCGACGGAGACATTGATAACGAGGACGAGTTGTATATTCAGGGCGAATGAAGAAAGAATATCTAAGCATAAGGGGCGCAGCCGCGCACAATCTTAAGGGAGACAACCTGGACATCCCCCGTGGGGAATTCGTGGTTGTAACCGGTCTTAGCGGCAGCGGCAAGTCATCCCTGGCCTTCGACACTATTTACGCCGAGGGCCAGAGGCGCTACATGGACACCCTGAGCCCCTATGCAAAGCATTTCATGGGCGTTCTGGAACGCCCTGCGGTAGAGGAGATCAAGGGTTTGAGCCCGATTATCGCCATAGAACAGAAATCTACCGGAAACAACCCCCGCTCTACGGTGGGAACCATTACAGAAGTATATGATTTCCTGAGACTTCTCTATGCCCGCGCATCAAAGGCCTATTCGCCGGAGACCGGGCAGGAGATGATACGCTATACTGACGAGCAGATTGTAGAGCTTATAGTCTCCGGCTACAACGGCCGTAAATGCTACCTGCTTGCACCCCTTGTCCGCGGCCGAAAGGGCCACTACAAAGAGCTCTTTGAGCAGATGCGCCGCCGTGGCTACACCCAGGCGTTAGTGGATGGGGAAATAGTTGACATTCAGGATATTACCCAACTTGATAGATACAAGGCCCACTTTGTAGACCTGGTTGTTGACCGTCTTAAGCCGGACGGCAGCACAGACCTTAAGCGCATAAGGGAATCCGTAATGCGCGCCCTGTCTTACGGCAAGGGCTCCGCCGCCGTAATGGACCTTGAGACCGGCAAAGTCCAGCACTTCTCCAAGCATCTGGTAGATCCGCAGAGCGGCCTGTCGCTGCAGGAACCCGCCCCGCACAGCTTCTCATTCAATTCGCCGGAAGGCTACTGCCCTTATTGCAAGGGACTTGGAAAAATAGTGGATGTGAATCCGGACACCATCGTACCGGACAAGAATCTGTCCGTTGCGGAAGGTGGAATTGTGCCTCTTGGCAAGGTGCGGGAGAACAAGAAGTTCGACATTGTCAGGGCTGTCGCCCGCAAGCATGGCTTCTCTATTTACGACCCCATCGCCACCCTGCCGGAAGGTGCAGTCAGCCTGCTGGTCTTTGGTTCCGATGAGCTTTACCGCATTGGCGACGGAGTAAATTCAGAGATGGTCGGCTATCACGGGGTGGTAGAAGATATAGAAGAAAAGATTGAGTGCCCGGTTTGCCACGGCAGCCGCCTGAACGCCAATGCGCAGTGCTTCAAGATAGACGGAAAGACCATCACAGAGGTCTCCGCAATGGAAATCAGCGCCCTTAAGCAGTGGCTGGATGGTCTGGATAAAGTACTGGACACCAGGCAGATGGCCATTGCCAGGGATATTCTTAAAGAATTGAGGGAGCGCGTCCAGTTCATGATTGACGTAGGCCTTGACTACCTGTCGCTGGACCGCACAACGGCATCGCTGTCCGGCGGCGAGAGCCAGCGCATCAGGCTTGCAACGCAGATTGGCTCCAAACTGGTGAATGTGCTTTACATTCTGGACGAGCCTTCAATCGGCCTGCATCAGCGGGACAACCGCAAACTGATAGCTTCGCTAAAGAAGCTTAGGGACGAGGGCAATTCCGTCATGGTGGTAGAGCACGATACAGAGACCATGCTGAACTCTGACTGGCTGGTGGATGTTGGCCCGGGAGCAGGGGAGCATGGTGGCAAAATCTGCCTCAGCGCGCCCACAAAGGTGCTGCTCGGCGGGCAGAAACCGGACAAAGACACGGCAGAGCACTGCATAATAGGCCCTTCTCTTACCCTTGATTACCTGCAGGGAAGCAAAGAAATCCCCGTGCCTAAAAAGCGTCGCAAGGGCAGCGGAAAGACTCTAGGCATAAGGGGAGCAAGGGGTAACAGCCTTAAAGATGTTAACCTTGACATTCCGCTTGGCTGTTTTGTAGGCATAGCCGGAGTGAGCGGCAGCGGCAAGTCTTCCCTTATTGGAGAGACTCTGGTGCCCATGATCAAAAACCATCTGTACCGCAGCCGCGGCCCTGTCCTGCCCTGCGACAGCATAGTTGGAATAGAGAATATCGATAAACTAATAGAGATAGACCAGAGCCCCATCGGCAAGACAACCAGAAGCAATCCCGCCACCTTTACCGGGGTGTTCGGGGACATAAGGAACCTGTTTGCAGAGACCGTGGATGCCAAGGTGAGGGGCTTCGATGCCGGCCATTTCTCGTTCAACGTGCCAGGTGGCCGATGCGAGGCCTGCAAAGGTGCCGGAATCAAGGTTATAGAGATGAACTTCCTGCCGTCTGTCAACGTGGCCTGCGACGAATGCCGTGGCCGCCGCTACACAGATGACACTCTGGCCGTAAAGTACAAGGGCAAGAACATTAACGACGTGCTTGAAATGCCCGTTGCAGAGGCCTACGAGTTCTTTAAACCCGTTCCCAAGATAGCCCAGAAGCTGGGCGCCATGGTGGATGTCGGCCTTGGCTACGTACACCTTGGCCAAAGCGCAGTTACCCTGTCCGGCGGCGAGAGCCAACGAATGAAACTGGCGGCGGAACTCTTCCGCAAGTCAACCGGCAATACCCTTTACGTGCTGGACGAGCCCACCACTGGCCTTCATCCGGAAGACATAAAAGTTCTGCTGGATGTGCTGCAGAAGCTTGTAGATCAGGGCAATACGGTAATTATTACAGAACATAACCTGGACGTACTAAAGTCCGTAGATTATATATTCGACCTTGGTCCGGAAGGCGGCCGCGCGGGTGGCAGAATCGTCGCCCAGGGCACGCCGGAGCAGTTGGCAGCCAATCCGGCTTCCGTAACAGGACCATTTTTGAAAGAAATTTTATAGGCATGAGAGATAAGATCAATATTTGGTGTGAGAATACCGGCGGCATCCTTACGGTTGAGGCCGGCTGCACCTTGGTGGATGTGGCAAAGCAGTTTTGCCCGCAGGTAGAAGACCCAAAAACGCATAAACAGTATCCTGTCCTGGCTGCTTATGTGGACCATAAGCTTAAGGAGCTCACCTTCAGGGTGAACGATACCCATAGTGTCAAGTTTCTGGGGTATTTCGATGCCGACGGCCGTCGCTGCTACGTGCGTGGCCTGTCCTTCCTGCTGCAGAAGTCGGTCAGGGACCTTTTCCCGTCCGCTACTCTGATTGTGGATCACACCCTGCCCAGCGGCATGTACTGCGAGCTTCTGGACGGCCCTCATGGCAAGCCTATGTCCCTGACGGAAGAGCAGATTGCAGCCCTTGAAGAGCGTATGCGTCAGCTTGTGGATGCTGAATTGCCCTTCGGCAAGGAAAGGGCTCTGGCAGAGGATGTACGCAATATGTATATGGCTCAGGGCCAGCCGGATAAGGCAAAGCTTCTTG
>JAEEGK010017687.1_pt1 | contig 15503 bp, 15 predicted proteins | sample 8958771 | NCBI WGS metagenome assembly JAEEGK01 (sample SAMN16246547, study PRJNA631951) | gut metagenome | biome: gut microbiome; feature: rumen; material: SC-attached | host: Bos | place: Iran: Karaj | collected 2018-10
CGTTCGAAGTGCTCGTTTTGCTCTTCATGTCCATTTACTGGACGCTGATTGGGCCGTTCGACAAGGGGAAAATCCACTTTGGCGGCATCACCAAGCAGATGTTCAAGTCGGGCAGCGAAGCCATGGGAATTTGCTTTTTGTTCGTGGGTTTGATTTGCCTTACAATGGCTCTCCAGAGTTCCGTGATGCTGAACGCGGTCGGCGGCGGTTCCTACCTCGCTTCGGGGCTTGGGTTCCTTATTTTTGCAGAAATCGGCCCGCTCCTCACGACGATTATTCTGGCCGGACGTTCCGGCAGCGCCATGGCGGCAGAAATTGCGAACATGAGCGTCTGCGAAGAAGTGAAGGCGCTAAAGTCCATGGCGATTCCGCCGGTGCAGTACCTCGTGGTCCCGCGATTCATCGCTTTAAGCGTCACGACGCCGATTCTTTCGTTCAGCGCGTCCATCGTCGGTAGCTTTGCCGGGTTCCTCATTGCGTATTTCTTCTGCGACATTTCTTTCTCGAACTACATGATGGGGCTGCGCGACGGCATCGACCCGATGACGTTCCTCAAGAGTACCATCAAGGCGCTTGTGTTTGGCTGGATTGTAACGCTCATCGCCTGCAATAAGGGGCTGAACGCCCACGGCGGTGCAGAGGCGGTCGGTAAAGCGACCACGTCCAGCGTTGTGGCTGCGATTTGTACGATTGTTGTTTCTGACACCCTTTTCGCCTTCATTTTCTACTAGAGGTCAATATGGACGAAATTCTGAAAGTTGACCATTTGAAGGCAAGCTACGGCAGCGAAACCATCCTGAAGGACGTTTCTTTTGGCGTGCGCAAAGGCGAAATCCGCATGGTGCTCGGAAGCTCCGGTTGCGGTAAATCGACGCTACTGAACAATGTGCTCAAGTTCATCAAGTCGGACGAAGGCACGATTACGTACTTCGGAAAATCATTCGGTCCCAAGGAAGGCCTCGACAGCGAGACCCGCATGCGTACCGGCGTCCTCTTCCAAAGCGGAGCACTCCTTGCAGACTTGACCGTCGCCGAAAACGCGATGTTGCCCCTCAAGCGCAGTATGCCCTACATGCCCAAGAGCCAGATGGAAGCAATTGTTGCAGACCGTCTCGAAAAAGTGCACCTGCTCCACGCGTTCCACAAGTTCCCCGGCGAAATCTCCGGCGGCATGAAAAAGCGTGCGGCGCTTGCCCGTGCGATTGCGCTCAAGCCGGAACTTCTGTTCTGCGACGAACCTTCGACAGGCCTTGACCCGGTGACCGCCCGTTCGCTCGACGAACTGCTCCTCGAACTGCGCGACACGCTCAAAGTTTCGATGGTCATCGTGAGCCACGAACTCGAAAGCATCAAGATTGTCTGCGACCGATTTGTTTATCTCAAGGACGGCTACGTTCTGAAAGACGCGACTTTGAAAGAAGGCATGGAATCCGACGATCCCGTCCTTCGGCATTTTTTCAACAGGCAGTGCCCCAAAGAAAACAATGCTACTGATTTTTATAACTTTGAATTTATAGATTGAGTTGGAGATATAATGGAAACCACCCGATCAGAAAGAATAAAACTAGGCGCATTCATGCTCTTTTGCGGAGTGCTTATTTGCGTATTCCTAGGTTATGTGCTTAAGCGCTATTTGAGCGAGCAATTCGACAACTACTACACCATTTTCGATACGGACGTAAACGGACTTTTTGTCGATGCGAAGGTGAAGTTGAACGGTATTTCCGTCGGTAGCGTCACAAGCATTACCATCAACGAACAAAATTTGAACCAGGTTGTCGTCGCATTCAAAGTGCAACGCGGCACGCCAATCAAGGTCGGCACACGCGCCGGCATGACGGCAGGTATGAACCTCACCGGTGAAAAGCAGGTCATCCTTTCGGGCGGAAACTACGACGAACCCAACGTTCCCGAAGGCGGACTCGTGCCGGCGGCGACATCGATGTTCGACCAGATTACCGGCAAGGTAGGCGATCTCTTCGGCAAGGTAACTCCGATTGTTGAAGGACTGAACCGTTTGCTCTCCGAAGAAAATGCCGAAGCGCTCTCCCGTAGCCTCAAGAATTTCGAAAAGACGACGGAAAACCTGAGCAAGCTAACGGAAGATTTGAGGAAGCCTCTCAACACGATGAGCAAGTCCGCCGCCTCGATGCAAAAGATTCTTGCAGAAATCGAAGAGGCGAAGCTCGCCGCCAAGGCCGATGCAAGTATCACGACGCTCAAAGAAAAGCTCGACGCCATCGACACGAAGGGCTTGAACGACAACCTGATGCAGACCGCGGAATCGATGAACAAGCTCACGCAGCGTGTTGACGCAATGGTCTACAAGAACGAAGACCAGGTGGGCAATGCCGTGGAAGAACTCAACACGATTCTTGAAAACCTCGAAGAATTTACCCAGAAGATTAAGAACAACCCGTCCGTACTCATCCGCTCCGAAGGCAAGAACGGTCGATAAAAAGGAGAAATCATGCGTATTCTTAAAGCAAATCGTTTGTTGGCTGTTGCCGCACTCCTTTCCGTTTTCACACTCACGGGTTGCCTCGGCGGTTCGACAGAACCGTCCCGCTATTACACAGTCTCCGCGGAATCCATCTCGGTGGCCGGGACCGCCAGCGATGCCCGCGTGCACGTCAAGAAATTTACGATTGACCCAGCCTACCAGCGCAGCAACATCGTCTATCGCGAATCGCCGTACGACTTCATGTTCTACGATTTGGACCTCTGGGCCACGCGTCCAGAACAGATGCTCACGCAGGTCGCAGGCGAATACCTAGTCAAGAGCAACCTCTTCAAGTCCGTGGATTTGAAGCCGATGGGAAAGCCGGACTTTGAATTGCTCGGTAGCGTGGATGCGATTGAGGAAATTGACGAAGGCAGTTCGCAGGACGCCCACCTCGCCTTGCAGCTCACGTTCCGCAAGACAGGCGAAGACACCCCGCTGTGGGAAAAGCGCTATGACGAACGCCAAAGCATGAACAAACGCGATGCACACTCCGCTGCCGAAGCACTCTCGAAGCTCTATGCAAGGTTCATGCAGGACGCACTCGAAAATATTGCAAGAGTGAAGTAATAGTAGGCAGTTCACCGAGCCTGCCCCGGACTTGTTCCGGGGAGCCGGGGGAAGCATCCAGTTAAATTTCAAGATTTCATGCGACTAAACACGTCGTTTTCAACTTTTTGTAGCATATCACGCATCAAAAGAAGCGAATATCCGGCCAATTTTGTTTAATTTATCCAAAATCCATGCTACAAAAAACATCATTTCTGATTTTCAGTAGCGTATTTTTGCAAAAACGAACTAGAACACGTCCATTTTAACACAACGGCTCAATCCCGACGTATCGTCGGCACACTCGCCAGCAATTTTTTCGTGTACTCGTTCTGTGGGTTCGTGAGGACTTCATCGGCAGGACCGTGTTCCACGACATGACCAAAGTACATCACAAGAACATCGTCGCTCAACGCGCGAACCACCTGCATATCGTGACTAATAAACAAAATGCTCAAACCCAAATCACGGCGTAGGTCGTCGAGCAAATGCAAAATCTGAGCCTGCACGGACACGTCCAAAGCGCTCGTCACTTCGTCACAGAGCAGCACCTTCGGGCGAACCATCAGGCTACGCGCAATGCAAAGGCGCTGACGCTGACCACCCGAGAATTCATGCGGGAACTTGTCCATGGCACCCGCCGGCAGCGAAACTCGGTCCAAGAGTTCCCTCGCCCGCTTGCAGGATTCGTCAAACGAAAGCCCTCGGGCAATAACGGGAGCCGTCAATATTTCCGTCACCGTCTGGCGCGGGTTCAGGCTGCTGAACGGGTCCTGAAAAATCATCTGCACCAAGTCCGAAACGCGAACGGATTTCTTGGGCGAATCCACCTTGCCATCCTTCACCGCCATTCCAAACAAACTAAAACTCCCCTTCGCAATAGGAACAAGCCCGACCAAGGACTTCACAAGCGTCGATTTTCCACAGCCGGACTCCCCCACAATCGAAAGGATCTTACCCTGCGAAAGCGTAAACGAGACATCGTCAACAGCCGTAAAATAGTCCTTAACCTTGCTAAAAACGCCACCGCGAATCGGGAACCGGACCGTCAGTCCGTTCACTTCGAGAGCAGGGACCATACTATCAAAATTTTCGGAACCCATCAAGCATCCAACTCAGCAAGAGCGTCCTGAACGTTCTTTTCTGTCGCCACCAAAATCTGGCGGCACTTACGCAAAAGTTGCGTAGCCTCTTGAACCTCCAGAGCAAGTTCATCGATTTCCATCTCGGAATTGTCGATTTTCGAAAGAATCTCTTCCAAACGGTTCATTGCGTTTTTATATTCAAAATTTTGCGCACTCATATCGACGAATATAGTTAGATTTAAATCAAATGAATTTATTCAATCGCCCTATTTTACCGTTTTTAGTGTTCGCCACTTTTTTTGCACTGCATCTAGTCGGTTGCCTCGATGTACCCGACTATCCGCACGAATTGCAACCCGTTGAGTCCATCACCGTCATGGTCCAGCAAAAGAAGGCCCCTTATTCGACCTTACTCAAAGTCAACCCATCTGATTCGGCGACAATCACGGCAAAAGCCATTCCCGAAGAAAATCAAGACGACCTGACCTTCAAGTGGTTTTTTGTCAGCGAAAGCAAAGACAGTTTGCTCAAGCAAGGCGATCATTACTCCTTCTACCCGAATACGCTCAACGAAACGATTCCAAACAAACTTATAGTCTTGGATAAAGAAGGGAATCAACAAGTTCTCGAATTCACAGTCGTCATCAATACGCCTCCTGTACTTTCGGATTCGACAGTCCCAGCAAGCGGGGACACGCTCTACGGCTCGCAATTTTCGGCATTCCGTTTTTCGTGGAGCAGCATGGACTTGGATTTATATAGCGGAGACACGCTTTTCCATATTCTAGAAATCGACGGAAAGCAATATGATGTAGGGACGCTCCTCGAAGTCAAACAATCGGGGTTCAAAGCGGGCAAACACAAATTCCGCATCATCGTCCGCGATCTCTATGGCGATACAGATACTCTTTCGTACAAGGACTTCTATGTCGTTGACACATTGGAGGCCAAATGAAATTTACAAGAATCTATTTCCTTGTAGCGATAGTCTGGCTCTTCCAGTCTTGCTTTGATTCCGACGAGCACATTTTTGACGAAGCCGACGCCACAGACATAAGCATCGATGCGACTTTGGCAAGGTCAGCATCCCCTGTTACAGAAAGCGTCAAGGCAGATACATTCAACATCAACGACACAATCTATTTCCAGACATCGGTTGTACCCAACAAAGTCGTCCGAGTCCAAGATTATCATTGGCTCATGAACGGACAATACTGTTCATCGGAATACAACTTCAAAAAACAAATCGAAGTTCCCGGCTACTACAAATTCACATTTGTCCTTAAAGACTACTTTGGCGACATGCACTACGATTCCCTTGAGGTGTGGGTCGCAGACAATCCCATCCTAAACGACACTTTGTTCATCCCGGCAACAGGAACACAGACCATAGACCCCTACGAGAGCATCTACTTCTCTTGGAAAGCTTCAACCAAAGGGATCCGTCTCGCCCATCATTTCCGTTTTACACTGAGCGAAGAAGAATTTGCAAATTCAGAAACCAACTTTAAAGACATTGACACAATCTTGGACGAGCCGCACTTTGTATTCCACAATGAATTGAACCCATTAAAAAAATACAACTGGACAGTCCAGGCCTTTAACGAATACAATTTTGCATCTAGCGAAAAAATCGAGAGTTTCTTTTTCACCAAGGGGCTCGATGGCGAAGGATCACTACAGGCAACCATTAAAACGAGTGTGCAATCATCTATCCCCGTACATTTATCGCTCACAGACAAAACAAACGAAAACAAAGTGTTCAATTACGAGTTTTCAATCTCGCAATCCAAAAACAAAATATCGGTAGGCGCCGTCCCCAAAGGATCATACAAACTAGAATTAAGTTCCAATTATTCCGATTTCGGAACAACAAAAAAAGACGTCACCATTCACGAAGGGCTCGTTACAACATTAGACAACATCAAGCTTGTCGATTCCATAGCGCCATCAATTACATCCGTTTTGAATCTCGACACACTTGATTTTTCCGACACCCTGCACTTTGTCATAAAAGATGAAGGAGGTCCAATAAACTCGCAAAACATAGCTGTCAATTTGGAATCCGACATTATTACAGATCGATTCTACAAGGATAGCATTCTAACAGTAATCCTCAAAGAAACTGATAAAAGTTGGACTTACCGAATCCTCACAATTTCTGTTATTGACGGAAGCAACAACAACAAAACAAAATCTTTCTACATCACTCCAAGTTCGCTATGGTTTACTACGAACGACGACACAATCATTGAAAGCGACGAATCTATCGTGCTATTCATCAATGACATAAACCCATTCGGTTTCAAAGTAGCAGCACTTCAATTATTTAATGTCACCAAGAACGAAGACATTATAACAGTTTCAAATATTGACAACAATTCTCTTCACGCAGAACTAGGAGCCGATTTATTCGATAAAGAACAAATTATACGATCTACAATCATTTACACGAACGGCATAACGCAAAACAAATATTGGAAACTGACTGTTAGAAAAGCCGAGACGAAGGAGGAGGACTAATGAATTACAAATTCCATTCCTTTCCGATAATTTTCTCGGCAATTATTGCGCATTTGCTGATTTCATGTTCCGATTCCGAAATCCATTCTTCGGACGTTCCCGAAATCACGCAATCTATTTTCGTCGTACCAGAAAGCTATATTGGCGATCCATACAACCGTTACGCACCTTCTGACGAATTCTACGTTGACATCAATGAGAAAATTCGTTTTTGCGGTATTTACTCCGTTAACGGAGAATTTGTACCTAGTGACCAATCAATAATGTATTACAATACACACAAATGGACAGTTGACAACCACGAAGCAGGAACATCATCCTTGTATTACAAATTCGATAAAGCGGGCGTCCACAAAGTTTCATTTGAAACAATAGACCATCTCGGCGACACGCTACTTTCGCGTGCAACTGTTTATGTCAATACACCGACGACCATTTCGTTGCAATCTCCTCCCAACAGATACAACTTGGTCAATGGAGACAATCCTAACGGGCTCGAATTATCCTGGAAAGTGTTCGGCATCGATCCGTGGGAATCATCCATTTGCGTCATCTATGCGAGCTACTACCGAGACGAAATTTGGGATTCTCCTCTAGGAGAAACCGAATGCTCGCAAAGCGTAGATTTGATGGGCAGACTCAAAAAAGACATCAATGAAAATGGAGACCCCATCAATCATGTCATTGACAACTCCACTATTTACTGGGGAGTCCGGGTACTTACCAAAAACAGCAGGGGCAACATTGAACAAGCATATAGTGATGTTTTCAGTTTTTCAACAAAGCTTGATAACAAAGGCAAGGCCATCATAGAGGTACCTGTCGCTTGTATGTACAGTCAGTATCCCGAAAAGTCCAAGTTAAAAGGAGCGTTCATTTCTAAAGCCGGCGATACCCTTTCCAGATTTTCCGATATCAGCGTAAACTCGACTATCAAAAAAACATTGCCCCCGCAATCCAACGTTAAAATAGTCGTCTGCGACAGCATCCGTACGGAATATGGTTGCAGTTCCATGACTATAGATTTGGCGCCAGGTACAAAGACATTAACAGACACGCTGTTCCTGCAGGACAAAGTAAAACCCAACATGACTCCCGCTTCAACAGAAACTTCATCCTCATCACCAATAAAGTTCTTTATTCTCGATAATGGTTCAGGCGTCAACGCATCAAGAATCACAACCATCATGAACAACGATACTCTTAAAACCGTTTTTGACGACTACACGTTGAGCATTCCAAACAAATGCAAAAAAGAATGTAAACTTGTTATCAAAGCCGAAGATTACGCCCAAAACAAGGCTCCCGAAGTCTATTGGAAGATTTCAACCGTAAAATCAGTAACGACTGTCACGGGTCCCTTTTCAGAAACGGAGTACGACAAATGAGCTGTCTTAAATGCACCTCCTTCTTTTTTGTACTTCTGTTCGTACTTTGCGCAAATCTTTTCGCTCAGCCAAAGACAAATGTACGCTACTTACAAGTTTCAACAAATCCATCTACTGTAGATCTCTATACCGGAGACACACCACCTGATTTTTCAAAGAATCCCGCATACACATCTCCGGCATTCATCCCTATTCCAGACGGGGCAGAAAGCATTACAGTTTCATTTTTTCACCCCGATTACGCGGACACGACGATAAACATCACCTTGTCTGAAAGTGATACATCCTTTATTATTGTAGCCCTTCGCCAAACCTACGATGACGATATTCTTGCCGATCATCAGGACATGCTAAAGCATCGCAGCAGGCGCAATCTCGGGCAAGCCCTCCAATGGTTCTCTATTGCGCCATTCGTGATTAGCGGTATTTCGGCCATTGTCACGTTATACGACATAGGCAAAGCGAACGACCACAAAAAAGCGATGGAAAACACACGCTTTATGAATGAAAAATACGATGTCCACATGCAGGAATTCAAGGATTACAGGAAGAGTGCCAAGACATCGAAAACAGTTTCCAAAGTTTTTTTCGGAACCGGTTTAGTGTTCCTTGCCGCAGGATTTGCCCTTTCATTTTAGGTAGATTATGAAAAAGATTTTCTCAATTCTAGCAATCGCCTTAGTCTCTGCCTTCGCTGAGCCCGAAGGAAAACTCGTTGACGTTGAGCTCCTCTCGGGAACACAACAACGTGCAAAGCTCATGGGCATCGAAAACGATACCGTGAGCCTCGGTGGCTACATTCAGAATAAGTTTACAATCGTAAAAATTGCCAAGAAGCAATTCAAAAGAATTGTAGATGAACAGGGCAACGATTTGTTGAATGCAGATAACGCACAAGGCAGCACGGCTAAAAAAGAACCCGCCGCCAAAGAACCTATTGCAGTCAAAGACTCCGTCAAGACGGCAACGAGTTCAAGCGCAACCGCCACAAGCTCCGCATTTCAGGAACCAACTACAAAACCGGTACCAAGTTCGAGTTCCGTTGTTTCCAAAGAACCCAGTTCCAGTTCAATCGTCAAAAGTTCTTCATCGATTGCTAGTTCTTCTGCCGTTTCAAGTTCGTCGAACGTCAGTTCCTCAAGCGAAATTGCAGTCGTGAAGCGTGAAAACAAAACAGTTCTTATCGCCTACGACGCCAACAATGTCGAAAAATCCTTTGCAGATCAATTTACAGCACTTACCGCACGCCTTTTATTCGAATCTGGAGAAAAGCCTCAAATCATCCGCAAGACCGACATACAAAACTGCAACGACAACGTCTGCATTCAAAGTGAACTCGCCGCCCACGGTTTCAACTCCATCTACTTCGGCGACATCACCCCCGTCATCGGAACAGACAGTCTCCGTTTAAACCTAACACACGTTTTTTATGAAGATACACTCCCGACACTGCACCGTGCAACGCTCACAATTTCTGAAGAGAAAGCTCTCAGCGATGCCATTACTAATAACAAACTAAAAAATCAATTATTGAATGCCCAAGGTAAAGACATCGTCAAATTGAAAAAAGACCGCGCCTACATCCACATCGACACCGATCCCGACGGAGCAACGATTTCACGCACCAACAAAGACGCCATTTGCAAATCGCCCTGCACATTTATCACCACAGACACATCCAAATTCACAGTCCACGCCTACTGGAACGTCGAAAGGCACCTCTGGGGTGCAAGCACAAGCGTTGTCCCGCTCATTGGCGACACGACGCACATTTCGCTAAAGCTCAAACGCGTTACGCCAGAAATCCGCATCCAGACATTCCCCGAAGGAGCAAACGTCTATAAAGCAGAAAAGCCCATCACCAAGCGCACCAAGGCCATTGCACAAACCCCTGAAAAAATACCGGTTTACGAAATGGGAATGGACAGTCTCGTCATCCGCAAGGCAGGTTACCGCGACACGCTAATCAGTTTCTTCGTCGCTCCCGTTCCGCAAATCGACTTGAGCATTGACCTGCAAAAACTCACCGACTTTGACGAAATCGAAAAACAGAACAAGTGGCTCCACGACAAGAAAATGCACACCCTCGGTGAAGCGTTTATCGGCGGATCCATCGGCACGGCGCTTATCGGCGGCCTGTTCATGTACCTTGCGCACTTGGACTACAGCGACGCTGACGACATCAAGAAAGAACTCCGGATTCCCGGTGCCGTCAAAGGCGAAAACTACAAGAACAAAGTTGACAAGAACCACAAGCTAGTCAAGCAAGGTGACAACAAGGCCATCGCCGGAGGCATCCTGCTAGGGACCGCAGCGGCCCTCCTCGGCGTCGGCATCTACTTTGTATTCTAACATTTTTTGCAAATGGCATAATTCAAACATGTTTTTCACCTCGGCTACTGTGCCGAGGTCTTTTTTGTGGGAATCTTCTGGCGATACGCCAAATTTTTTTCTAAATTGCGTCCAATGAAAAATTCAGTTCTAAAAACAACAATCGCTTTAGCACTCCTCCTTACCGCATTTACTTTTGCCGCAGATTCGCTCTCTGTCGATGCCACCAACGCCGCAGGCGCAGTCGCCGACACCACAAAATCGACAGGCATTTACAACCGCATTATTGACTGGTACAATGACAACCTGAATTACGGCACAATCACGCTTTTGATGGCCATCGAAAGTTCTTTCATCCCGTTCCCGTCGGAACTCGTCGTGCCGCCCGCCGCCTACAAAGCCTTGCAACCAGGTTCCGGCCTCAACATCGCACTCATCGTTTTCTTCGCAACAGTCGGCGCGCTCATCGGAGCATACGTCAACTACTTCCTCGCCAAGATTCTCGGTCGCCCGATTATCTACAAATTCGCGGACAGCCGCCTCGGGCACTTCTTGCTGCTCGACGTCCAGAAAGTCGAAAAGGCCGAAAACTACTTCCGCGAACACGGCGCCATTTCGACGTTCGTCGGCCGCCTCATCACCGTCATCCGCCAGCTGATTTCCATTCCGGCAGGCCTTGCAAAGATGAAACTCGCTCCGTTCACGCTTTACACGTTCCTCGGCGCCGCCATCTGGAACTGCGTCTTGGCGCTGCTTGGCTACCTTGCCCACGGTCAAAAAGACATCATCGAAAAATACAATTCCGAACTCGCCATCGCGCTGCTCGGCTTCGGTGCGCTCTTCATCGGTTACATGGTGTGGAACGCCGTAAAGCCGAAGAAAAAGTGATTAGGGGTTAGGTTTTATCAGTCTTTTACGCAACGGATGGAATAAGCGTTATAAAAATTAAAAGGTGCTGAATTAAAACCCTCATAAATTGCATCCGAGGAATATTTCAAGCTAAAATAAGCTTCACCTCTATTGATGTATCCAGAGGGAAGACCAAAATACGAACTCCAAAAGAAGGCATCAGAACCGCCATCAAAAGAATAATAAGTTAATGTATTTTCATTTGAAAAATTTTCTGAATCAACATCCACTATAACTTGGCGGTTTGAATGAGACAATTTATCGGGTTAAATGAGACAAAACAACAAAAAAAAACGCTTTTGTGAGACAAAAAACGTTTTTTTGGGGGTAGTTTTGTAAACGAATATTAATAAAATGCAAGTAAAAAAGAGTGTTTTAAATGGTCTTTTTTTCCTTTTTAATATCGAAAAGAAAAAGGCCTAAATGACCAAAAAGAGCCCTTAATTCTTTTTTAGGTACATCATTTATAAATGTTGGGATTACATTATTAAAAAATTCTCTTTCAATTTCTAGAGCGATTTTTGTTTTAGATACAAGAATAAGTCTAAAAACGTCTGATTCTTCTATTACATATTCAAAATTATTACTTATTGGCCGACCTAAAGTATTATATCTAAGCGACTTTTTGGCAAGTCTTGTAATATTGTCGTCCAACAGTGAAGAGTTCGTACACAATCCAATTTTAGAAAGTGCTTTTAAAGGATCCTTAAAGCCTAAGGCTTTACAAACGTCTTTCAAATAAAAAAAAGGACTTTCCGCAAAGGGTACACGGTCAAGTTTAAAAAATACACTATTATAAAGATTAACAAATTTTTCAAGGGCTTTACGGTGTTTCATTTTTACCTCTTTAATGATTTTTTTTGAAAAAGCACACTTTTTCAAGTGTGCTTAAACATCGCAAAAAGGAGTATTTAGTGACTGTTTAAAATATCTTGAATGGACGGTAAAACATCTTTTTTATCTTTTTCTTCATTATTTTTATTTTGGTTATATGCGAAAAAATCTTTTTTATTTAGATTCTTTGAATTTTCACAAGAAGAACATTTTTTACAGCCTTCACAACGGCTACAATCTCTACAATCATCACAGTTTACACAACTATTACAATTATTACAGTTTTTACAGCTCCACACACTAGTACACTTAGTGCAATTTTCGGAATAATGACTAATTTTACAATTAGTGCAATTTTTACAGTCGTTACACTGTTGGCAACTTGTACAATTTTCACAATTTATACAGTCTGAGCAATTTTCATTAGAATAATAGGCTATAATTGCCAAGTTATAAGAATAATTTTCTTTAGAAAATTTATTTCTATTACGGCAAATATAATAGCCATTAAAATTTTCTATTATCGGATTCCCATATTTATCTATTAATTCAGCAGCTTTTTTTTCAATAATTTCATCATTAATTTTTTGTTCGCTCATTATAAATACTCCTTTTTGTTTAATGTTTGAATAATTGTTAATTTAATAATTTTATATAAAAATGTTAATAGAAAACGATAAAATTATTTTAATATTTTCTACACAAGCCCAAGCCGTGGGCGTGGCCATTGATTCAGTGTGTGGCCGTGGGTCGCCTGATTCCAAGGTGTAGGCGGTTCGCAACGGTTCAAGCCGTGAGCGGTCTCACGCCCCAAGCCGTGGGCGTGGCCATTGATTCAGGTTTTGCCGTGGTTCGACTGATTCCAAGGTGTAGGCCGTTTGCCATGTTTTCATCTGGTGAACCGTCACAAGCCCCCAAGCCGTGGGCGTGGCTCTTGATTCAGGGTGTGGCGTGGGTCGCCTGATTCCAAGGTGTAGGCGGTTCGCCATTGGTTCCAGCTGGTGGGCGGTCTCACGCTCCAAAGCCGTGGCCGTGGCTATTGATTCAGGGCGTGGCGTGGCCATTGATTCAGGTTTTGCCGTGGTTCGACTGATTCCAAGGTGTAGGCGGTTCGCCATTGGTTCCAGCTGGTGGGCGGTCACACGCTCCAAAGCCGTGGGCGTGGCTCTTGATTCAGGGTGTGGCGTGGGTCGCCATGGTTCCAGCTGGTGAGCGGTCTCACGCCCCAAGCCGTGGGCGTGGCTCTTGATTCAGGTTTTGCCGTGGTTCGACTGATTCCAAGGTGTAGGCGGTTCGCAACGGTTCAAGCCGTGAGCGGTCACACGCTCCAAAGCCGTGGACGTTCGCCATTGATTCAGGTTTTGCCGTGGTTCGCCATGGTTCCAGCTGGTGAGCGGTCTCACGCCCCAAGCCGTGGGCGGTTCGCCATTGGTTCCAGCGGTGAGTTTTTAAATGGTCTTTTTTTCCTTTTTTTTATTTTGTCTCACGAATTGTGAAAAACTCAAAAACATGTCCGCACCAAATGTCCGCACCTCAATTTTTAAGAAAAATTCAAAATGCCTTAAACGGCTAAAAAACGCCAATTCAAAAAAAAAATTTGTCTCACGAAATGTGATAAATAAATTTCTTTACAATGAAGAAATAGCGAAATTTGCGAAAAAACGGCAAATTCAAAAAATACCCATTTATCGGGTAAAATGAGACAAGCAAACCCAATAAAATCAAGGCTTCCGGCTTGATTTCCTCTTTTTAATCTTGTCTCATTTCTTCTGCTTTAGCATATCCACTCTATGCAATTGTCCCGCCGGTTTCGCACAAAAACCAAACTCATCCGTTCCATTGCCATCATTTAACCATCCTTCGCTAGACTTCAACTTTTTTCCAGCAACATCTTCACCACCAACAAATTCAAATAGCATTTCAAATTCTTCTTTACTTGGCAAGTGCCATCCCTTTGGACAGATTCCGCGAACGGGGTCCACTATTTTGCAATTATTGTAATCAAAGCACCCTTTCCCATTACTCCCAAAAATTCCAGCACCATCGACCGCGGCCCCCCAATAATAAAGCCTTCCATATTTAGAACAGCTATCCGGTTCATTCCCATAGCACCAGCTCGATGAATCCTGATATCCGGCCGGTTCCAAATAGGCATAATTCAAATTCTCAGCCATCCACGTCTGCGTCCCGATAACCACCGTCCTATATTCCTGGCTATCGCGAAGATCAAATAATTTATTCTGTTCAGAATTAAATATGCTACTGTCTTTAAGAACTACGCTATGTTGTATATAAATTGATGAAGAGGATTCAGTCACATTGGATACGCTAGACGATTGTGCCTCTGACGATGAACTTTCAACCAGTGCAAAATCACTTGACGATAGAATCCATGACGAAGACGAGGTTAACACGGCATCACTTATGGAGGACGGCAGACTTGCATACTCAGCATCCGTTGCGCTATCGTCAGTACACGCAACAATAAAGAACAACATGCAAAGAAAACAGCAAAGCACAATCTTTTTCATACAGCCTCCATTGTGACTAATATAATTTTCAAAAAGATTGTTTTAATAAAAAAAATTTCAATAATCTAAAAATTACAATTCTTGACGCAGCGGTTGTCCCTAAATTCCGCTTCGAGCATGACCTTGCCAAAACTGTAGCGGTGGTAAGTTCCGTTGCGGATACCACGTTCAAATTTCATGTCTTCGAACAACAATCCCATCTCATCGTAAATTTTCACGATGCCGTGAATTTGTCCGTTCTCGTAGGGTATCTGGCGGCGGATTTTTCCGTTTTCGTACCAGTCCTCCGACATGCCGTTTAAAGTTCCGCGGCTATACTTCTCGCTCGATTTCTTTTTGCCGTTTTCGTAATAGATGATGCTCAAACCTTCTTCAATGCCGTCCTTGTAACCGACCGTTTCGCGAAGTTTTCCGTTTTCGTCGTACGAGCGTAAGACGCCGTCCAACTTGCCGTTTTTATACGGCGCTTCGACCGCCAACTTGCCGTTCGGATGGTACGTCAGCGAAACACCTTCACGCACATCGGTTCCCTTTAAAACGGTGTAAATTCTCGACACGCGACCATCGTCAAAGGTCATGCGAACCGTATCCAAAGCGACAGGAGCAGCAACGGGCGCCGCTAGAGCAGTGCCACACGTCACTAGACACGAAAAAAACGTTAAAAAAAGCTTTTTCATCGCAATATAATGTAGCATAATCAATTAAGATTATGTATTTTGTGTCCGTCATGCATGTTACTTTTTTAAATCCTCCTTTTCACCCGATGTTCAGTCGGGAATCTAGATCCCCGTGTGTTACGAAGTCCAGTACGCTTTACTGGCCGATGTTTTTGAGTTATGCAGCCGGCGTT
>JAEEGK010017688.1_pt1 | contig 15503 bp, 14 predicted proteins | sample 8958771 | NCBI WGS metagenome assembly JAEEGK01 (sample SAMN16246547, study PRJNA631951) | gut metagenome | biome: gut microbiome; feature: rumen; material: SC-attached | host: Bos | place: Iran: Karaj | collected 2018-10
GTGGGGTTGTTCTCCATCATCGGAACATGCTTGTAGGCAGCGGCATGGAACACGTAGTCGGGCATATAGTCGGCAAAGATACGCTCCATGCGCTCCTTCTTGCAAATCGAGGTCACGATGGTCTCAGAACGAACCTCAGGGAACTCCTTCGCCATCATCAGGCGAACATCGTGCTCGGGCGTCTCAGCCTGGTCGATCAGGATCATGATGGCCGGCTGGTATGATGCCACCTGCCTCACCAGCTCCGATCCGATGCTGCCGGCAGCACCAGTGATCATCACGCGCTTGCCCTTCAGCTCCTGTCTCACGGAGTCCATGTCGATGGCTATCTCGGCCCTGGGCAACAGGTCCTCAACGCTCACCTCCTGCAGTTTGACATTCTCCAGGGCGGGAGAATCCTCTGGCTTGTCGTCATACTCCGACGTCTCGATGTTCACCCACTCCTGGGCGTTCTGCGCCATAAAAATCTTCACCCCGTTCTCGATGAGCAGATCCTGCAACTCCTGCTGGTTACGGAACTCATTCGTGCGGAAAGGCGACACAACGATGCCCTCGATATGGTGCTCGCGAATCACCTCCGCCAGGTCGTCCTCCAACGAGTACACCTTCTCACCCATCAGCCGGTTATGCTTATAGCGCTTGTCATGGGTGATGAATCCCTTCACCTTGTAGCGGGCAAGCTTCTGGCTGCGGATGTTCTTGGCAATACCGACGCCACCCGACATCGCACCATAAATAAGCACGCGAATAGACCGTTTCGAACTGGTCAGCACGTCGAATACGTTCTTCACCAGGATGCGCACTGCCCACTGGATCAGCGTGGCCAGCACGAACATCGTCACAATCTCTTTGGCTGAAACCTGCTTGAAATACACCTCCGGATAATTGCTCATCCAGTAGTGTACCGTCAGCACGATGGCACCCGACAAAATATTGGCATAACCCACACGCTGCAAGTCCACGAACGACGAGTACCGCAGGATACCCGCATACGTGTAGAACACCTTAATACCGATACAGTTCAGCAACACGAAGAGAACCAAGGTGTTGATCACCAGGCCGAAGTTCTCTTCACCCACCGACCAGTAATTGAACACCCCGTGGCTGATCAGTCCCGACATCAGCAGGATGAAGCAATCGAAAATAAATATGCACCAGAACGGCAGCGCATTCTTATTAAAATACCAATTAAAAAACTTATTGAATGGGTTCATTTTTTATAAGGAGTAAAGGAGTAAGGAGTAAAGGAGTAAGGAGTAAAGGAGACAGGAGACAGGAGACAGGAGACAGGAGTCAGGAGTCAGGAGTCAGGAGATATTAGAGAGAATGGTGTCGATGATGCGGTGGACGTCGGTGTCGGAAACCATGGGACCAGAGGGGAGGCAGAGGCCACACTTGAAAATAGACTCACTGACGCCATTGACATAGGCCGGGGCATCCTGATAGACAGGCTGCTTGTGCATCGGCTTCCAAAGCGGTCTGCTCTCGATGCCCTCGGCCAACAGGTTGATGCGCAGGGCCTCTACGTTCACATTGGGTTCGCAGTCCGTATGTATCCCACCTCCCCTATGCACCACGCCAGCAGCACCGCCTATGGCCGTATCGATGGCCTTAGCGTAAGCCTGCTCTTCGTTCTTAATTCGTAAATCTTTACTCAAGACGATGGTGCTCAGCCAATAGTTGCTGGCCATCAGACCCTCCAACTCCTTGTGATAAGTGATGCCATCCACGTCACGGAAGGCGGTTTCATACATCTCAGCGACATGGCGGTGATGGGCAATGTGCTCACGCGCAACAGACATCTGACCACGGCCGATGCCTGCACAGACATTGCTCATACGGTAGTTGTAACCGATGGACTCGTGCTGGTAGTAGGGGTACGCCTCGCGCGCCTGCATAGCGTACCACTTTATACGTTCCTTAGCCTCCTTGTTAGGGCAGATCAATGCACCGCCACCGGAAGTGGTAATCATCTTGTTGCCGTTGAACGACAGCACACCGTAGTCACCGAACGTACCGACAAAACGACCCTTGTACTCTGAACCGAAGGCCTCTGCGGCATCCTCCAGCACGGGGATGTCATACTTACAAGCAATGGCCATAATCTCGTCGATCTTAGCGGGCATACCATAAAGGTAAACGGTCACAATGGCCTTCGGCTTCTTACCGGTTTTCTCTATGCGGTCCTGAATGGCGGCCTCCAACAGAGCCGGATCCATATTCCACGTGTCGGGCTCTGAGTCGATGATGACAGGCGTGGCACCAAGGTAACGGATGGGGTTCATCGAGGCACAGAACGTGAAGCTCTGCGCCAGCACCTCATCTCCCGGACCGACACCGAGGGCGACCAGGCCGAGGTGAACGGCAGCCGTCCCGCTCGCTAGCGCCACGATCTCCTTATCTTCAAGCGCTTTATCGTCTCTGGCGATAAAGCGCTTCAAGTCATCCTCGAACCCGTCCACATTGGGTCCGAGGGGAGCCACCCAGCGCTCATCGAATGCACGGTTGATATACTTCATCTCGTCACCCGTGTCGCTCATATGCGCCAGACAGAGATGAATCGTATTTTTCTCTTTCATGTTATCCTGTTGTTTTCTAATCTTCTTAATCATTGATCCATCCTGATAGGGACCGTCTTTCGCCTCCAGGATGGTACTGGGTTCAAATACCTCAATGGAGTGCCACACGCCCTGCGGTACCTGAATGCCATATTTGCCCACTCGCGGACAGACACGGAAACGGGCCGTCTCCTTGAAGCAGGTCTCGTCCAATGCTTTCTCACCATCATGGATGGGACCGCCATCAATGATATTGGGCAGTTCCTCATAGAACACCCAGTCCAGACAGCCATCCATGCAGACAACGGTCTCAGAAGTCTTCAGATGACGGTGGATGGGGACATGGGTACCCACCTCCAGGGCATTCAGCATGCGCTGAGAGGTGTCCTCTGACGAATTGCGCAAGTCATAATTGATACGCTTACGAGTGTTCTTCGTCGCTTTCTCGTGAATATCAGAAAGCAGTTCTTTATTAATAAGTTGGACGTTCTTCATTACAATAAAATAATATTTTCTTTCGTAAAGGGAGGGCTTTCCTACGTATTTTCTGTATCAAAAACCATATTCATATACAAGACGTCAAAATTGACAGTTTACACTTTATTATTTTTTTATACCGATGGAAATCGGTAACATTTTCTTGCGTCCCGATGGTTCTTTTAGTCACTTCGGTGGAAAGCGGCAAAGCCGAGCGGAACCTTTTCTTAGGAGAGAATGAGCCTTCCACCAAACGTTTAATAACGATTTTTTATAAAATTGACGTCTCGCGACGGGGTTTCTATTTCTGTTTCTCTTTCAAAAGAGATTTTGTTTTTGACAATATAATGAAACTACTTCTTACTTTTTCTGGCGCAGAAAAAGAAGCAAAAAGACTTTATTCCCTTACTTTCTGGCGCAGAAAGAAGCAAAGACATCCACCCCATCCCGTCCTTCCCCTATATTGGAAGGCTCAACACAGGAAAATGCAGAAACAGCCATTTTCCTTCCTCTTAAGTAAGCCGGGACACGGCTTGTATTATTTATCGGCTGGCGCATAGAGAAAACCTTTATAATCTATTACCATGCTAAAACACCACGGGGTATGGGGTGTGAAACCCCAAGATAATGGCGCTCGAAAAGAGCAGGGAGAGGGGTGCGAGGAACGAGCGGGGGAAAATATTCCTATTTATCCATATCTGGGAGGAATTCGTTGAGGAATTGCTCTACTGTCATGTGGCGTATATCAAATTCTGCAAAGCCTTTATCATCTCTTGTCAAGATGATATCTGCATCAGTTGCTTTTGATGAGAAGTACTGCACAGTATCCTCAAAGTCGCGACCTTCTCTAGACAATGCCTTTTCTATAATTTGCGCATCTACTGCTGAGACTTTACATAGTTTGAAGAGTGACTTCATACTGGTGTAAAGAATCTCTTTATCATATACCTTACGAAGCAGATAAAATGCTGTAATGAAACTCTGAGCACAGACTGATAGTTGTATTTTGCCTTTTAAGGCCAAATCAAATACAACAGCAGTTGGCATATAATGCCCTCTGCTACTATCGTAGAAATCGATGATAACGTTCGTGTCAAGAAATACCTTCATTTGTACTTCTCCTCCAATATCTCCGTCAACTCTGCATCATAGTCACCATAGATGCTCTTACGCTTGGCTGGAGCCATCGCTATAATCTCTGCAGAGAGTTCATAATCGTCCCAAATATGTGCTGACTTATCTACAGTTTCCTTTCTTTGGGCTGCAGCAAGTTTGTCAACAAGATATCGTATAGCCATCGGAATATCTTCGATCCCCACAGATGAAAGCATGGAAATCAAACTACTGCGCGGCATCACATAAGATGTACTGTCGTAAGCTGCTGAAGGCTCGCTAACTATTGTTGATTTGTTATCTTCCATTTCTTCAATAATTTGTATTTTGAGACAAAGATACGATTTTTATTTGAATCGTCAAAACTTTCTGAAAGTTTTCTTCTTACTTTCTTGCGTCCCTTCGGTTCTTTCGTCCCTTCGGTGGAAAGCGGCAAAGCCGAGCGCTGGTGCAGACTTGAAATCTATTACCATTCTTGCGTCCCGATGGTAGCAAGCGGCAAAGCCGAGCGGAGAAACACCACGGGGTATGGGGTGTGAAACCCCAAAGATTAAGAGCCTGTTCCTTTACCAGCTCCTCTATAAAAATCGTTACCAGCCAAAGATGTCGGCATGTGTGCCAGTCTGGAGGAACAGCAGCGTAAGTTCATTGTCGTTTTGTTCCCACGTCATCAGCCAATTCGGTTCGATGTGACACTCCCATTGCCCCTTATGGTCTCCCTTTAATAGATGTGGCTTATACTCGGCAGGAAGTGTACCTGTCGTTTCAAGGAGATCCATCGCATCAGTAATGAGCTTCATGTCGAGACCGCGCTTCATACAACGCTTGAAGTCCTTCTTAAAGCGCGAAGAGATTCTAACCGTATAAGCCATGTCAGAGTCCCATTTCCTTATAGAAGTCCTTCAATGATGCATATTCTGTCACTCGGCCATGCTTAATATCGTCCATGGCCTCCTTGTATCCAGCCGTTTTGGTGATGTCCTCGTTCTTGGCCTTATGTACCCTAACCGAAGCCACGCCTTTTAGCAGTTGGCATGCTTTCTTGATCTGTGTCAGCAGGCTCTCGTCCTGCACATCTAAGATTATTGTTGCCATATCTAAAAAAGAATATTTTCGTTTTTCATATAATGAAACTATGTATGTCCATTTTCTCTGGCGCAGAGAAAAGAACGAAAAGACAACTTCTATTCTTACTTTCTCTGGCGCAGAGAAAGAAGCAAAGAAACATTTTTCATTCATTCTCTGGCGCAGAGAACGAACCAAGAGACATCTTTATTCAGGACAAGTCCTGAGGACCTCCATCAACCCCAACCCCTTCTTCATAATAAGGGGCTTCGAACCTTATCCTAAATCCTTTTCCAATCGTTGGAAAGGACTTAACACAGAAAAATGCAGAAACCGCCATTTTTCTTCCGTTTTGGTATCGCGGGACACGCGATGAAGTGTTTATCGGCTGGCGCCCACCTCAAGGGCAGTTCTTCATTAGCCGATGGTGTAGACGAGGAGGACGGCGAGGACGGAGAGGACGGCGAGGACGAGGAGGGCGAGTTTGAGGTACTTCTCGAGCTGACGACGGAGGTAAATGGCGTTCAGGCTGCGCTCCTTGAAACGGGAGGCGCCGTCTTTATGATGGTGGTGGTGGTGATGATGTTCGGACATTTTATAAATTGATAATTGATAATTGATAATGGACAATTAATAATTGAAAATGGATAATGGATGATGGATAATGGATAATTAATTTATTTGAGGATGTTGACGACGAGGGCGGCGATGGAGACCAGGATGGAGGTGGCGGAGATCCAGAGGGTGGTGGACTGACCGATGGTCGAGTTCTGCGCCTTGACCTTGTTGGGCTCTACATAGACAATGTCGTTCTGCTGGAGATAGTAGTAGGGCGACGTGAGGAGGTTGGCATCGTTGAGGTTGATCTGATGGATCTGCTTCTGGCCGTTGGCATCCTCACGGATGAGCTTTACACGCTCACGGACACCGTAAATGGTGAGGTCACCAGCCTGGGCGAGGGCCTCGAGGATGTTGATCTTCTCACGGGATACCTGAAAGCTACCCGGACGGTTTACTTCACCAAGCACAGAGATGGAGTAACTGGACATCTGGACCGTGACCACAGGGTTCTCTGCGGCATTGAGGTAGGGCTTGATCTTGTCGTGGATCATGGCCTCGCACTCGGACTTGGTGAGACCACCGACCTTGATACGGCCTAAGACGGGATAGTCGATGATACCATCATTGTCGACGAGGTAGGTCTGCAGGACTGCCTGTGAGTAAGTGTTACGCGTCTGGGTGCTATAAGCAGTGGGAACCGTCAGGTTGAAGGGGGCGGCAGCCTCGGGGTTTACCGTGTTGACGGTGATGGTCAAGATGTCCTTGGGCATGATCTTGGCATCGTAGAGGTACTGGGACTGGGAGAGGTCGACGTCGTTGCTGTTCCAGAGGTAAGCGACGTTCTTGGGGGCGCTACAGGAGGTGACGAGCGCTACAAGGAGAACTAAAATTAAATTGGAATACTTTTTCATATACTATACAATATTATTTTAATGACAACGAATTTTACGAATTAAACGAATTATATATTTTTAAAGACAACGAATTTTACGAATTACACGAATTATATATTTTAAAGACAACGAATTACACGAATTTCACGAATTGAATCAGAAGGGCCACCAGGATTTGCGGTGATGGGAACGGTGCTTGGAGGAATGGGTAGAGGGATCACCGTAGTCCATAGCTCCGGAATAGGCTTCGTCGAGGAGATGACGCCACTTCTTGCCATGGGATACCATCCGGTAGATGGTGCCCCAGTCGGGGAGACCGCCGATGTTACGGTCATCGATAAAGAGGTCGGCCTTCAGCTTGCGGGAGAAGTGGGGATTGTTTTCAGTGGTCTCCTCGGGATAGTCGCGATTGGCAGCGTAGAATTCTACGCCGCGCTCACGACACCACTGGAGGGCCTGGTCGAGGAGCTCGCCCTCACGACAGGACCAGAGGACGAGGCGATGGCGATCGGCAATGAGCATCTTCAACGTCTCAATGGCAAAGGGGCGCTCCTGACCGATCTCGGGGTATTTATTCTCGACAATCGTACCGTCAAAATCAACTGCAATGATCATGGACTTTGAACTTTGAGCTTTGAACTTTGAACTTTATTTTTTGATGGAGTCATCGTCTTTGTTGCCGTAGTGGGATTCAGCGTACTGGCCGTAGGAGCCGTAGTTGCCGTAGTTGCCGTAGCCGTATTTGCCATAGCCATAACGGCCGTAGCCGTAACGACCGTAACGACCATAACGGCCGTAGCCATAGTAGTAGCCGTACTTGCGCTGGGACATGTCGATACCGTTGATGACCACACAGGGGTTGGGCAGCTTCTTCTCCTTAGAGAGGGAGTTGAGCAGACCGAAGGATGACTTCGGGGTGTAGTCTGCACGGCAGACGAAGACGGTGATGTCGGCATGCTGGCCAATCTGCAGGGTGTCGGTGACGAGGCCTACAGGCGCCGTATCGAAGATGACATAGTCGTACAATTCACGGAGCATACGGACGATATCCGCGAAGTTGTCACGGGCGAGGAGCTCTGTGGGGTTCGGGGGGGTCGGACCAGCCAGCAGGAGGTCGAGGTTGTCGTTGACACCCGAATGCTGAACCTGATTGACGAGGGCACTCTTGGTGACCTTGTCGAGGGTGAGCAGGGAGGTGATGCCTTCGAAGCGGTCGTGGACACCGAAGAGCCGGCCCAGGGCTGGCTTACGGATGTCGAGACCGCAGAGGATGACCTTCTTGCCGAGGAGGGCAAAGGACACCGCCAAGTTGGCAGCATTGAAGGTCTTACCCTCACCAGAGGTGCTCGACGTGAAGAGGATGACCTTCTGGTCGCCCTGCAGCATGAACTGGATGTTCGTACGCATGGCACGGAAGATCTCGTCGATCTGGTTGTTCTTGTTCGCCTGGACCACGATACCGGCTTTCTGCTTGACATTCTCGGATGCCACTGCCACATCAGCAATGATGGGCAGGTCGGTGAGACGGGCGACATCCTCATGGCCCTCGACCTTGTAACGGAAGAAGGAAGAGAGGAAGATGCAGAGAGCCGGCAGCAGGAAACCGAGGAGCAGGGCAGCTAAGAGGACAAGCAGGGTCTTGGGGCTAACCTTACCAACGAACAGAGGCTCATCGATGAGCTTACCATTGTCTGCCGTGGCAGCGAGGGCGATGCTGTTCTCCTCACGTTTCTGGAGGAGGAGCATATAGAGCGCGGACTTGACATCCTGCTGACGCCCGACCTGCGTGAGGACACGCTCCTGAATCGGGGCAGCCGAGATGCGGCCCTGGAACATGGCATACTGCGACTGGATGCCCTGACGGTTGATGTCGGCCGAGCGACGGGCCTGCATGAGGGCGGTTTTGATGGAGTTCTGGAGTTCCTCGATGGTGGCCGTGAGCGTCTGCACCTGCGGCGCCTGCTCACTGGCAGCCTTCAACAGGCGGTTACGATCCTGAACCGCCTGGTTGTAGCTGTTGATCAGGTTGGTAGAGGCCCCATCGGTGAGGCCGACATTGGAAGGAATGATCGCATACCGGTTCTTGGGGTTGTTGACAAACTCACGCAGGTAGTCGAGCATCTGGACCTGGGAGTTGGCCTCAGAGAGACGGGCAGAGAACTCGTTGGACATCTGCACGGACTGGGAGGCGTCAGCCAGGGAAGTCACGGCATTCTGCTGCTTGAACTTCTGGATCTCGCTCTCGGTGGATCCCAGCTCCTCGTTGATTTTGGCCATACGATCGTTGATGAACTCCTCGGTGCGCAGGGCGACCTCGTTCTTGTCGGCATTGGCCTGGCGGTTGTAGCAGACATTCAACTGGCGCAACACATCCATGCCACGACGATAGTTCTTGTCCTTGAGTGTGAGCTGGGCAATAGAAGTGAGCTTGGAAGTGGGAGCAATGGTGAGTTGATCCAAATATTCTGTTGCCACCTGCATGGGTGGACGGACTGTGACGAGATAGGTTTTATCATCAAACTCACGGTTGCCGTTCTTCGTCATGGTGATGATACCCAACGGGGTCTTGAATGTCGTCGGCAGGGTATCAGCCTTGTGGATGAAAGCCTTGAGTTCGTCTTTATTTTCCATGGCAGAACCTTCCACAATATATTTATTATTCTCGCGCCAGACCTTCATCTTCAGCCACTGGGTCTTTTCCAGGAGATTGAAGTCAAGGGAATCGAGGTGCTGCGGATCGAGGTCAATGTTGACAGGCTGACTCTGATAGGCTATTCCATCTATCACACGTCCTTCTTTACGATATTCGGTGTAGAGTTTGAGATCCTTGACCACATCACGGAGCAGCACGCGCGACTTAAGCACCTCCACCTCGTTGTCGATACCAGTGGAGTTGGTCAGGAAGCCGAGGTCTTCGACGCCAGCCAGCATCTGGCTGGCAGTATTTTTCTTCTTGTTCTCATCTTTGATCAGCATACGGGCAGAGACTTCATAGACAGGCTCTGCATAGCGGAGGTAGATGAGGGCTAGGCAGAAGCAGATAATCAGTGACAGGAGGAACCACTGCCAATGGAGCACCAGAGCCGCGTAGATGGTCTGGAAATCAAGGCGGCTCTTTTCACCTTCTGAGGATTCTTCGATCAACTCTTCGAGTTCATCGATGTTGATTTTCTTTTCTTTCATTTTGGAGTGAACTTATAAAGATATACATTAATTTTATTCAAGTAATTTATTTAAAACACGGATTTTACGGATTTTTTTACTTTTTTACCTTTTTACCTTTAAATGAGTTGGAGGTACGAGGGAGGGAGGTGGGTGATGGCGACGGCGGCGACGCCCTTGACGAGGACGACGACGACACGATCCTTCTTGATACGCTTGATGACACCCTCCGCCCCGGTGAAGTTGCCGTCGATGACACGGACCCGCTGGGATACCTTGTCGAGGAAGTCGGTGTACTTCAGGTAGACCAGATCGTCACTCATGACCGACGTGACCCGGATGAAGTTGTCCATCTGGACATCGGGGACCACGATGATCTCCGAACGGTCGGAGACCACTGAGGGCCGGTGGATCATATACTGCATGGCGGTGCAGGCCTTGTTGAACATCTTCAGACGCGTGATCTCCTGCTGGGACTCATGGACGAAGATGAGGTTGTGGATGGCGGGCACCAGTTCGCGACGCTTCTCTCCGTCACGCTCTACCTGCTTGCTGACCATGGGAAGGTAGTTCTCGACCTTCAGGCGGTCGAGCTCGGACTTCACCTTGAGTTCACTGCCGTAGGTGCAGTACATGGGATACCAGTTCATAAACTTTGAACTTTGAGCTTTGAGCTTTGAACTTTAACTTTTGAGCTTTGAACTTTGAGCTTTGAGCTTTGAACTTTGAGCTTTGAGCTTTGAACTTTGAGCTTTGAGCTTTGAACTTTAACTTTGAGCACTAAAGAGAGTGCTTGTGTCAGAGACACAAGAGACACTCTTAAGGCGGTAAACTGTTTGCTATCCATACTCAGCACTTCCCAGCAACATTTCTGTCAAGCAGCGATTAAATTGTGGTGATATTTCTTGCTCACGTCAATAAATCGGGTGCAAAGGTACGCAAAATTCAGCAAACTCACAAATAAAAAGAACTTTATTTTATAATATGTGATAAAATAGTTGAAAAGCCTTGGCGGTTTCAGATTTATTTTGTATCTTTGTCGCCAAATCGTTTAAACCCTAAAAACAATGAAGAAAATATTCTTAATTGCGACCATCGCACTGGCTTTTGCTACGACAGCAACAGCCCAACAGACAGTAAAGGCTACCATCCATGCTGACCAGGCGGGAGCCAAGATCAACCGTGAGATCTACGGACAGTTCTCAGAACACCTCGGCTCGTGTATCTATGGCGGACTCTGGGTGGGCGAAGACTCACAGATCCCCAACATCAACGGCTACCGCAAGGATGTGTTCGAGGCGCTGAAGGCGCTGAAGATCCCCGTGATGCGCTGGCCGGGAGGATGCTTTGCCGACGACTACCACTGGATGGACGGTATCGGTCCGAAGAAAGACCGTCCGTCGCTGCGTAACAACAACTGGGGCGGCACCATCGAGGACAACTCATTCGGTACCCACGAGTTCCTGAACCTCTGCGAGATGCTTGGCTGCGAACCGTATATCAGCGGAAACGTTGGATCAGGCACGGTGAAGGAGATGGCCCAGTGGGTGGAGTATATGACGAGCGACGGCGACACCCCGATGGCCCGTCTGCGTCGTGCCAACGGCCGTGACAAGGCCTGGAAGGTGAAGTACTTCGGTATCGGCAACGAGGCCTGGGGCTGTGGCGGAAACATGACACCCGAATACTACTCGAACGAGTTCCGCAAGTTCAACACCTACCTGCGTGACCAGCCCGGTAACCGTCTCTATCGCATCGCCTCTGGTGCTTCGGACTACGATTACGACTGGACGACGGTGCTGATGAAGAACATCGGCCGTCAGATGCAGGGCATCTCCTTACATTATTATACTTGCACGGGCTGGAGCGGCTCGAAAGGCTCAGCCACAAAGTTCAGCACAGACCAATATTACTGGGCTTTAGGCAAGTGTACGGAGATTGAGGAAGTCATCCAAAAGCACAAGGCCATCATGGACAAGGAAGATCCAGATGGCAAGATCGGTCTGCTCGTCGACGAGTGGGGCACATGGTGGGACGAGGAGCCTGGCACCATCGCAGGACACCTCTACCAGCAGAACGCCCTCCGCGATGCCTTCGTGGCTGCACTGAGCCTGAACATCTTCCATAAGTACACCGACCGTGTGAAGATGGCGAACATCGCACAGGTGGTGAACGTGCTGCAGTCGATGATCCTCACCGACCAGGAAGGCACGGGACACATGGTGCTCACACCGACCTACCACGTGTTTGAGATGTACACCCCGTTCCAAGAGGCTACCTATCTCCCACTCGACCTCGAGACCGAAGTAATGGCCGTGAGCAAGGCGTACTTCAAGGAGAAGGCCAACGCCAAGGATGCCGGCTATCGCCCCTGCCCGATGCTCTCTGCCTCAGCTGCCAAGACCCAGGACGGCTCAATCGTACTCGCCATTACCAACGTCAGCCTCGACAAGGATCAGACCATCGACTTCAACTTCGCAGGCTTTAACGCCAAGCAGGTCTCTGGCCGCATCCTCACCTCTAAGAATGTTTCAGATTACAACAACTTTGACAACCCGGACAATGTTAAGCCTACGGCTTTCAAAGGTGCGGAAATGAAGAAGGGCGTGGTGACGGTGAAGGTTCCCGCCAAGTCGATTGTGGTACTGAACATTAAGTGATGATTTTTAAGAACACGAATTACCACAAATAACCACGAATTATCATGAATTATTTTTTCTGTTTTCTCTTGGCACTGCTTTTGACGGGATGTCAAACGGGTGGAGAGAGAAAAGAGATGATGTGGATGGTGCAGTCGTCTGATAAGGTGACTGCGACAGGCGACATCCTGTCCACTCCTGCTGCCCAGACAGATGGATGGATCCAGGCAAAAGCACCTTCAACCATCATGGGAGTATTAACCGATAATGGCATTGAGAAAGAAGCACTTACGGCTGACGACTATTCCAAGATCGACAAGACACAGTTTGATAAGAGCTGGTGGTATCGGACTACTTTCAACCTACCGGCATTGAAGGAGGGCGAACACGTGTTGCTCGACTTCGACGGCATCAGTTATCGGGCGAATGTATGGCTCAACGGCCAGCAGATTGCCAACAGTCAGGAGATGGTCGGGGCATTCAGAAAGTTTGAGTTTGACGTAACCAAAGAAATTGACAAGGAAAACGTGCTCGCTGTCGAGGTCTTCAGAGCCCAGCCCGGAGAACCCAACATCGGTTTTGTGGATTGGAACCCGCGTCCTGCTGATGAGAGCATGGGCATCTATCGCGAGGTTAGGGTGAAGACCTGTGGCAACGTGGCGGTATCCCATTCCGCTGTCCGTTCGAGAGTCAATACGGAAACACTTGATGAAGCCTGGCTCACAGTAGTCACCGAACTGAAGAACCTCTCAGACCAGACGGTGGAAGGCGTTGTCAAAGGCACTGCAGACGGTCAGCCGTTCAGTTGTCCCGTGACCCTGGCGGCTGGTGAGAAGCGTCGCTTCACCCTCCCCTCAGAGATCCATATCGACCATCCGCGCCTGTGGTGGTGCCTCCACATGGGCAAGCCCGAACTCTGTGATTTGCACATTGAATTTGTGCAAACAATGGATAATGGTGTGTCGGACAGTGAGGACGTGAAATTCGGTATCCGCGAGGTGAAGAGTTACCTGACCGACGAGGGGTATCGCGGCTTTATGCTGAACGGCAAGAAGGTGCTTCTAAGAGGTGCCGGCTGGACGGACGATATCTATCTGCGGGACTCCCCAGAGCGCAATCGCCTACAATTAGAATATGTACGCGATATGAATATGAACACCGTCCGACTGGAAGGCTTCTGGGGAACCTCACAGAGTCTCTATGACCTCTGTGACGAACTGGGACTGCTGATTCTCGTGGGCTGGAGCTGTCACTGGGAGTGGGAAAGCTATCTTGGTTCTCCCACGGAGGAGCCTTACGGCGGTATCATCAGTCCGGAGAATATCGCCCTTGTCGCCAAGTCGTTCGAGGATCAGGTGATGTGGTTGCGCTATCATCCGTCGATCATCGGTTGGTTCGTGGGCAGCGACAGGATCCCCAAACCCGAACTGGAGAAGCAGTATCAGCAGTTCCTCAGCCAGGAGGACGACCGCGATTATATCATCTCTGCCAAGAACCTGGAGAGTGAGATCTCAGGATGGTCTGGCACGAAGATGGCTGGTCCCTACGAGTATGTAGGGCCGTCGTACTGGTATCTGCCAGAGGCTCCCGGTGGAGCCTTCGGTTTCAACACCGAGACAGGCATCGGTGCCCAACTGCCTGTGAAGGAGTCGTTGCAGAAGATGCTGGGCCAGCAACTCTTCCCCATCGACAGCCGCTGGAATATCCTCTGCACCGCCTCGAGTTCGGAGATGAACTCGTTAGGGAAGCTGAATGAGGTGATCCAACAGCGTTTTGGCGAGGCGAAGGATATCAACGAATATCTCTACAGGGCCGACATGCTGAATTACGAGAGTACCAAGGCGATGTTCGAGAGTTTCCGTGTGCGCTGGCCCCATACCACCGGCATCGTCCAGTGGATGCTCAACAGTGCACGTCCAAGCATCTACTGGCAGCTCTACGACTACTACATGCAGCCCAATGCCGCCTACTATGGCGTGAAGAAGGCCAACGCCCCAGTGCAGTTGATCTACGACTATCATACCAAGGCCGTTTATGCTGTCAACGAGACACTGGAGCCTGTCAGTTTCAAGGCATCGATGAAGCTGGTAAAAGGCAATCAGAGCATAGACAAGTCCGTGATCAGACCCCCTCTGACTCCCCCTACTCAGGGGGAGAAAAAGTTACTCCAAGCGCTTCCAGGGGCGGTGGTCAAGGTGTTTGACGTCGATATTAAGGATGCAGCTACAGCTTTTTTGTTCCTTAAACTGACGGATGAGAAGGGGAATGAGATAGCGAGGAATGAGTATTTCATAGTGGACGAGAAAGACACCTACAACTGGGCAAAGACCAATTGGGTGCATACACCTATTATTAAATATGCATCGTATGCGATGCTCGACAACCTCAGTACCAAGTCCTGCGAGTTGTCTGTCAAACCTTCTTCAGAGGGACTTTACGAAGCAACGGTCAGCAATCCCTCAGACAAGGTGGCCTTTATGGTTCGTCTGACGGCCAAGGATCAGAACGGTGAACTCATCTGTCCTGCCTATTGGTCTGACAACTACCTGACATTGGCACCTGGTGAATCGCGTACAGTGACCTGCCGGATGCCGTCATTGGCTGCTGAGACAACGGTTAATATTCAGTTATCTGAGTAATTTAACTTTGTTTAGAAATAAATATTCCGAAACATGCGACTGTTTCGGAATATTTTAGTAACTTTGCAGCGTTTTATACAATTAATTATTCATTATGAACGACAACAAAGTTATGAACATGGCAGCGGATAACATCCGTATCCTCGCTGCTTCGATGGTTGAAAAGGCTAAGTCTGGTCATCCAGGCGGTGCCATGGGTGGTGCAGACTTCATTAACACCCTGTACAGTGAGTTCTTAGTGTATGACCCCGAGAATCCCGCATGGGAGGGTCGCGACCGTTTCTTCCTCGATCCTGGTCACATGGCTCCAATGCTGTACAGCCAGCTCTGCCTTATCGGCAAGTACACACTCGAGGACCTGAAGAACCTGCGTCAGTGGGGGTCAGTAACTCCTGG